>Ga0208788_1000205_pt1 | contig 29924 bp, 29 predicted proteins | sample Wag4_2014_7_11_3_FD_187363 | JGI IMG/M metagenome (GOLD analysis project Ga0208788, IMG submission 187363) | Fresh water mixed with fracking chemicals microbial communities from Ohio, USA - Utica-2 Time Series FC 2014_7_11 (SPAdes) (version 2) ...
ATTGATGAGGGTGAGGTACTTAACGTACCTCACCCTACAACTATAAATACGTAATTACTTAATTGCGCCTACGTATTCGATCTTGCCTTTTTTGACGATGAATTCGTTCATCACCTTAATGGCTGGTTCACCTTTAGCGTCGAATTTTAGAGTTTGACCAACACCCTTGTATGAGGTTTTGTTGATGTAATCCAAAATTGCTAGACGATTGGTTTTACCTGCTTTAACTGCTGCAAGGAAGAATCCTGCTGCGTTATAAGTCTCAAGGGTGTAAACCGCTGGAGCAACGCCGAATTCTTTCTTGTAAATAGCAGCAAGAGCTTTGTTTGCACGTTCCATAGGAATGTATGGAGCGGTCATAGAAGTTCCTTCAGCATTTTTCTTTGCTAATTTGATGTATTCGTTATCTAATACACCGTCACCAGCGATGAACTTAACGTTCTTTGTAGCAGCGTTGCTGCGAAGTGCCTTCACAAATTTAGAAGCTTCTGGGTAGTAACCACCGTAAAACACAGTGTTTGCGCCAGACTTCTTAACTTTTGCTACTACTGAAGAAAAGTTTGTTGTTCCTTCAGTTACTGAATCAGATCCAACTTGCTTAGTTTTTGCAAGTTTTTTCTTAACGATTGTTGCAAGATCTTTACCGTAAGTTGTTTGGTCATCAACGATGAATACTTTCGCATTTGGTTGTTTTCCTGCCAACTTAGCAAGTGCTGGACCTTGTACGTCATCATTTGCTACTACACGGTGGAATACGTCGCCACCAACTGTAGGCAATGTTGCGTTTGTTGCAGATGGAGAAATTACTGGAACAGCTGCCTTTAGATAAATAGGCAATGCTGCACGAGTTTCGCCTGAGTACATACCGCCAACTACACCGATAACGCACTTGTCGTTAACAGTTGCTAATGCAAGAGCTGGAGATTGTGCAGGATCTGCTTGTGTATCGATAAAACCTGGTTCAACTTTTGGAGATGATCCACGCTTTTCGTTGTATTGCAAAACTGCAAGTTTGAAACCGTTGTATTCACCAATACCTGTTTGAGCGGCTGGGCCAGTCAAAGCACCTTGGAAAACCAATTTCAAATCGCCATCGCAACCAGCTGGTGCTGCTTGTGCAGGTGCAACGAAAGTTGCAAATGCAACAGCAACAGAAGCTGCAACGCCGATAGTTCTTTTAACTAATGACATTACTTCCTCTTTCTTTTTCCCTAGGGCACAAATAGGCAAAGAATTAAATCTGCCAATTTGTGTCCTTCGAGAATACATGAAGTTAACCTTTTGTTCACCTTGAGTGTGCCCCGGAGCACCTAAGCACGATTTCCCCCACAAATGGCCCCTATATAGATAGTCTCGGACTCATGAAAACCCTGATAATCGATCATCCCCTGGTCTCAGCCAAGTTGACCACTCTCAGAGACAAAAATACCGATACCCCAACCTTTAGAAAACTTGTTGAAGAATTAGTGACGCTACTTTCCTATGAAGCAACTAGACATTTAATCGTGAAAGAAACAGAAGTTGAAACTCCAATCACAAAAACCAAAGGTTATGTAATAGCAAAACCAAAACCACTTGTTGTGCCAATTTTAAGAGCTGGTTTGGGAATGCTTGATGGCATGATGCGCATCTTGCCCAATGCTGAAGTTGGTTTCTTAGGCATGGTTAGAAATGAACAGACATTGCAACCAAGTACTTATGCAGAAAGAATTCCAGGAGAAATAAAAAATAGACAAGTTTTTGTACTTGATCCAATGCTTGCTACTGGAGGAACACTAGTTGCGGCAATCAAATTATTAATTGATCGTGGAGCAAAAGATGTTGTGGCAATTTGCTTGATAGCTGCACCTGAAGGATTAAAGAAAGTTGAATCAACATTTGGAAATGATGTCAATGTCACTATTGTTTGTGCTGGACTTGATGAAAAACTTAACGAAGTTGGCTACATCGTTCCAGGTTTGGGCGATGCAGGCGATCGTTTATATGGCACTGCTGATTAATTCTTTTCGAACTCATCCATAACCAATTGAGCCACATCAGTCATTGACCTTCTTTTATCCATGGCTGTTTTTTGCATCCATTTAAAGGCTTCTGGTTCGTTGATTTTCAAATTCTTCATCAAAATGCCTTTAGCTTTTTCAATCAATTTTCGAGCCTTTAATTGATCTTGCAAATCTGCAACTTCGGCATCTAATTGCTTTATTTCTTGAAACCTGGAAACTGCTAATTCAATAGCAGGCATTAAATCATCAATGGTGAAAGGTTTTGTTAAATAAGCCATGGCACCTGCATCTCGTGCTCTTTCCACTAAATCTCTTTGTGAAAACGCAGTCAAGATAACAACGGGTGCAATTCTTTGATTCGCAATTCTTTCTGCTGCACTAATGCCATCTAACTTAGGCATTTTGACATCCATCACCACAAGATCGGGTTTTTCTCTTTCAGTTATTGAAATTGCTGCTTCCCCGTCTCCTACTTGGCCAACAACTTCATAACCAGCTTCGGTCAACATCTCAACTAGATCAAGACGAATCAATGCTTCGTCTTCGGCGACGACAACTCTTAATGATGGCTTCATATGTTCAATAGCCTAGGCGAACTAGGAATCTTCACTTTAAGTGTCGTAGAGTTGAGAACGTAATAAATGAAAATTTTGCTTTAGCCCCGGTAGCCCAACTGGCAGAGGCATACGACTCAAACTCGTACCAGCGTGAGTTCGAATCTCACCCGGGGCACAAGATTTAAATCTTTTTACTAATTGTTCCTAAAGTTCCGTTAACAAAAGCAGATGATTCTGCCGTGCTCAAAGATTCAGCTAAAGAAACAGCTTCACTAATTACCACGTTGGTTGGAACATCTTTTTGATAGAGAAGTTCATAAACAGCAATTCTTAAGATATTTCTATCAACTCTGGGGATGCGATCAAAAGTCCAATTTTGTAATGAATTAGTAATTAGCTCATCAATTTGAGTTTGATTTTCTTTTATACCTTTGACTAAATCAAGAGAATAATTGGTAACTTCTACATCTGTTTCGTCATTGGTATTAGTTCCAGGTATGGAAATACCTTTTAAGTCTGCTTCAAAGATTGTGTCTAAGGCACGTTTACGGGCTTTGCTACGTGCACTCAATTTTTTACCTTTTGTTCTTTAGGCACGACCAAGGTAAGAACCGTCGCGAGTGTCAACTCGAACTTTCTCTCCTTGATTGATAAACAGTGGAACTTGGATTTCAAATCCGGTTTCTAATTTTGCAGACTTTGAACCCGCATTTGATCTGTCCCCTTGTAAACCTGGTTCGGTGTATTCAATTGTTAGTTCCACGTTTGCTGGCATTTCAATATATAAAGGATTTCCTTCATGCATAGCAACCATTACCTCTTGGTTTTCTAACATGTAATTTGAAGCATCTCCAACTGTGGCGTTGTTGATTGTGATTTGGTCATAGTTAGTTGTGTCCATAAATACCCAGTCATCGCCATCTTTATAGAGATATTGCATATCTCTTTTGTCTACTTGCGCTGTTTCAATTTTTACTCCAGCGTTAAAGGTTCTATCTACAACTTTTCCACTCAAAACGTTTTTTAATTTGGTGCGCACAAAGGCGCCACCTTTTCCTGGTTTTACGTGTTGGAAATCAATAATGTTCCATAATTGGCCGTCAAGATTTAAGACCATGCCATTTTTTAATTCGTTAGTTGTTGCCACTTGAACTACTCTCCTAATTAATCATTTCTTGCTTTTTAAGCCACACAAATAATTTCGTGAGAACCCGGGGTTAGAACTTCTGCTTCAGCTTCGGTGACCAGACACGTATCTTCGATACGCACTCCACCTTTACCCGGTAAATAAATGCCAGGTTCAACTGTGATGCAACTTCCAATGGAAAGTTTAGTCTTGACGTCTTTTGCTAGAAACACAGGTTCATGAATCTCTAATCCAACGCCATGACCAGTCCCGTGAACAAAGAAATCACCATAATTTGCATCCCGAATAATTTTTCTAGTTGCCTCATCAACTTCTTCGGCAATTGCTCCTGCAGTTAGCTTCTTTCTTCCTGCTTCTTGGGCTTTCATGACCAGATCGTAAATATCTTTTTGCCAATCAGCACATGTGCCAATAAAAACTGTGCGAGTCATATCAGCGTGGTAACCATTGACTAATGCTCCACAATCAATTGTGACCATGTCACCTCGCTCCAGAATTCTTTTTGTGGGCTCATGATGTGGTGTGGCACTGTTTTGCCCACTTGCCACAATCGAGGCAAAAGCTAAACCATCAGCCCCTCTTTTAAGAAAACCTTCTTGGAGCAGATTTGAGATTTGTTTTTCATTCATGCCAGGTCTTAAATCATTTATTAAAAACCACAAAGTATCAGCTGTGATTGCACAGGCCTTCTTGATTTGTTTGATCTCATATTCATCTTTAACACTTCTTAAAGGAGCAAGTAACTCTCTTATTTTGACTAGTTCAAATGTGTCTTTATTGCTTAAAGCTTCTCCTTGAGCAATGTTCATTCTGGTTGAATCGATGGCTATTTTCTTGATTGATTTTGATTCCAATTGCTTATGAATTTGCTTGGTAAATTCTCTATCAATTTGAACTTCGATATCTGGGGATTCATCTTTTGCTCTCTGGGTGTATCGAGAATCCGTTAACAACAAATCAAGATTGTTATCCTGTCCAACTAATAGTGCAGCATTACTTCCTGAGAAACCTGAAAGATATCGGATACTTACAGGGTCTAAAAATACGGCAGATTCAGCTTTATCAATCAGAATTTTTCGAAGAGCATCTCTTCGTGATAAATAATCAACCATGAAGATTATTTAATTAATTTTTTTAAAGCACTTAAAGCTAAGCGATAGCTGTCAATGCCAAATCCAGCAATAGCGCCATCTGCAACTCCAGCTAAAACACTGAAGTGACGAAATTCTTCACGAGCTTGTGGATTAGAAATATGAACTTCAATTAGTGGTGCAGTGTGCATAGCAGCAGCATCTCTCATGGCATAGCTGTAATGAGTAAAAGCTGCAGGATTAATAACTACAGGCAATTTACTATCAGCGGCTTCATGAAGCCATTTAATTATTGTTGCTTCGTCATCGGTTTGACGAAAATCGATTTCGAAATCTTGAGTTTTACCAAAATCAATACAAGCTTTCTTTAGATCTTCAAAAGTGTCTGAGCCATAAACTTCAGGTTCGCGTGTTCCCAATCTTTGCAAGTTTGGACCATTTAGAACTAGAACCTTAATCATTTAGACACCTTCTCCCATGCTGTGTTCAATACTTTGAAACTTGGGTTTTCTAATCTTGTTGGCTTTGCTACATCTTCTAATATGACAAATCTTAACGTTGCACCTCGAGATTTTTTATCGAGCGCCATGATTTCAATAAGTTTTTTGAAATTCTTGTGTTTGTATTGCGTTGGCAAACCCACTAGTTTCAGAATGTCTCGATGACGTTTAACAACAGATTCAGATAGTTTTCCATCTGCCAAAGCTAATTCGGCTGCAAAAACCATTCCTACAGAAACAGCATCTCCATGGCGCCATTTATATTTTTCATTCTTTTCAATGGCATGTCCCAAGGTGTGACCATAATTCAATATTTCTCGACCTGTTTTTGATGAAGACGTCTCTTTGAAATCCTTAGCCACGGTCTCTGCTTTAACTTGGATTGATCTAGTAACCAGCTCAGGAATTTCTACACCGTCATATTTTTTGCATTCTTGCGGATATTTTTCGATGATTTCCAATATTTTGGCATCGGCGATAAAGCCACATTTTACTACTTCAGCCATTCCAGTTGTAAAATCGTGTTTCTTTAAAGTTTTTAAGGTCTCTAGATCGCATATAACTTGAGTTGGATTGTGAAATGAACCCACCAAGTTCTTGCCCGAAGTTGTATTAATTCCAGTTTTGCCGCCAACTGCTGCATCAACCATTCCGAGCAATGAAGTTGGAATCGAAATGAAATCAATTCCTCTTAACCATGTTGCTGCAACAAAACCAGCTAGATCTGTTGTGGCTCCTCCCCCGATGGCCACAATTAAATCTGAGCGGGTGAATTTGGATTGGCCTAACTTATTCCAGCATTTTTCAACAACTTTGATATTTTTTGCACTTTCAGCGTTTGGTACTTTTAGCTCCGTTACTTTGAAACCTAAAGAAGTTATGTGTTTTTTTACCTTTTTGGCAATCTTTTCAACATGAATAGGAAAGATGATTGCAACTTGATTGACATTTTCATTAATCTTTATTGAATCTAAAATGTCGTTTCCGATAATTACATCGTAATTAGGTTGAGCATTAACCGTGATGATCTGATGAATTCCCATTAGTTAACCTCACTTGTTTGAAGTAGAACTTCCTGTACTACTTCTTCAATGCTTTTTTTAGATGTATCTATTTCCCAGTCTGCCACTTCTTCATACAAAGGGGTTCGTTCTTCAAGTAGTTTCACCAAAGTTGATCTAACATTTCCCATCAAAACTGGTCTAGAAAGTCCTAGACCAACTCTTGATGATGCATCTCCAGAAGAAACTTTTAACCACACCACAGGTGCAATTGCTAAAGCTTGGCGAGTGGTCTCATCCAGAACTGATCCGCCACCTAAAGAAAGCACTCCATTGAAGGAATTTAATAAATCAGATATTTTTGCTCGTTCAAGTTGTCTGAAATAAGCTTCACCTTTTTGAACAAATATTTCGGAAATGGTAGTTTTTTCATCCATTTCAATTTCGTTATCAACGTCAATAAATTCAACGCCTAATTTTTCAGCTACTTGTTTTCCGATAGTTGTCTTCCCTGAACCGGGAGCACCCACGAAAACTAAACGTGGAGACATAGTTATCGAACCTTTAGGTTCGAAAGATAGTTTTCAAAATTTCTTTTTGTTTCAGAAACTGCGTCGCCACCGAATTTTTCTAATAACGCATCGGCCAAAACTAAAGCAACCATGGCTTCAGCAATTACACCTGCTGCAGGAACTGCGCAAACATCTGATCTTTGATTATGAGCTTTGGAAGCTTCACCTGTTGAAGTGTCGATTGTTTGCAATGCTTTTGGAACGGTAGAAATTGGTTTCATCGCTGCTCGAACTCTTAAGACTTCACCAGTTGTCATGCCACCTTCGGTGCCACCGGCGCGATGAGTTAATCGTTTAACGCCATCTTTAGTGTTAACAATTTCATCATGAGCTTGTGAACCACGACGACCTGCTGTTGTGAAACCGTCGCCAACTTCAACACCTTTAATTGCTTGGATACCCATAAGTGCACCTGCTAATTTTGCATCAATACGACGATCATGATGAACGTAAGAACCTAAACCTGGTGGTAATCCATAAACAACAACTTCAACCACGCCACCTAATGTGTCACCATCTTTATGAGCAGACTCAACTTCTTTTTGCATTAATTCACTAGTTTTTGCATCAAAACATCTTGCTGGATCTTCATCAATTTTATTTAATGATCCAGGGCTCGGAATTGATCCATCAGGGGTTTTAACTGTTCCTAATTGCACAACGTGGCTTAAAATTTCTATTCCACCAACTTGGTTTAAGAATTTCTTAGCCAAAGCACCTAGAGCAACTCTTGATGCAGTTTCACGTGCACTTGCTCTCTCTAATACAGGGCGCGCATCTTCGAAACCGTATTTTTGCATTCCCACTAAATCTGCATGGCCAGGTCTTGGTTTTGTTAAAGGAGCATTTCTTGCTTGTTCATCTAATTTTTTTTGATCAACTGGATCTGCTGACATAACATCTTGCCATTTAGGCCATTCAGAGTTATTAATTTTGATTGCAATAGGTGCACCAATACTTAAACCGTGTCGAATGCCACCAAGAATTTCAATTTCATCTTGCTCAAATTTTTGTCTAGCGCCTCGTCCAACACCAAGGCGTCTACGAGCTAATTCATTTTGGATATCAGCAGAGGTAACTTCAATACCTGCTGGAAGACCTTCAATTGTGGCAACCAAAGCAGGGCCATGGGATTCACCCGCTGTTAGCCATCGAATCATATATTTATTGTTTCATTAAGCCAACCTTGAGTTGGTAATCCCCCTAGAGACTAAGCACGAGAAACAAAAAATATGAAACTGACATGAATGGACCAAATGCAATTGCATGATTCTTGGAAACCTTTTTCGATATCAGTAGTACCAAAGCAACAATTCCTCCCAGAATAAAAGCAGATACATGCATATTTATGGTCTGATTTATTCCAAAGAGAAATACGGCGGGAAGACTTAAGGCGAAACTATATTTCACATCTCCAAATCCAAAAGTTTGTTTTGAAAGAAAAAACATAATCAAATATGCAACAAAAATCAAAAATGAAACATATATAGATCTTAAAATACTTTCAAAGTTTAATTCTGTTGCAAAGCTTATAAAGATAATTGAAGTGATTGTCAGAGCTAGAACATATTTATTTGGCAAAATTTTTGATTTAAAATCAATAATTGCCAACACCAGCGCAAAGAACGAGGTATTGACCATAATTAGTATTTCCCAGGTCAAACTTTCCTCAGTTCTTAAAAAGCGCCTCCCGCATTTGTTTCACAGGTGCTTTTTGTCCGGTCATTAATTCAAACTGCCTAACAGCCTGATGCAACAACATCTCTAAACCTGAGACGACAAAACCTCGACGAAGGATCCATTCCAAAGCAATTTTTGATGGCCAAGGCGAATAAGCAACATCAAGTAACGAGCCTGGAATTTCTGGGCCCATGGCTGCATATGAATCCATTGATCCACTTGGCAAAGTACTAATCACAGTAGACGCTACCAGTGGTTTGTAAATTTCGTTCCAAGGAATAACAGTTACTTGCAAATTAAATTGTTGGGCAACATTCTTTAAATCATTAAGTGTATTTTCATTTCGTGCACAGAGCATCACTTTTGTGGCGCCTAATTGACTCAAAGCTGCAACAGCAGATCTAGCTGTTGCCCCACTACCAATAATTGATGGGTTTGTAACATCTAATTGTTTGTTGGTTTGCAAGGCAGTAACAATGCCATAAATGTCGGTGTTACCCGCCATGACTTTTCCATCTTTGAAAATCAAGGTATTTGCTGAATTTACTTTCTTGGCAAGATCAGTTACTGAATCTGCAACCTGAATTGCAACATCTTTAAGCGGCATTGTTAAAGACATTCCGACTAAGTCTTGACTTCTGTTTTTTACAAATTCTGGGAATGTAGCAGCGTTTAGTTCATACTTCTCATAATTCCAATCAATTTTTAAAGCCGCATAACCCGCTTTATGAATTAATGGACTCAGCGAATGCTCAATTGGAGAACCAGCTACTGCAGCAAATTTGTTACTCATTTATTTTGGTTATACCATCTTAAGAATTCTTGCTTATGAATTAAGAATTCATTATTTGTGGAAGCAAATTTGGTTTCTTTAGTATCAAGATTTACAGTAACCCAATACAACCAATTGCCTTCTTCTGGATTTAGTACAGCATTAATTGCTGCTTCAGATGGGTTAGCAATTGGCCCAGGTGGAAGACCATCGTTTGTGTAAGTGTTGTAAGGAGAATCTGCTTGAAGTTGTTCACTAGTTAAAATCACTGCGTTTGAATCTAATTCATAATTAAGTGTGCTATCGAGTTGTAAACGCATAGGAGCAGCTAAACGATTAAGTAGCACCCTTGCTGCTTTTGCTTGGTCAACTGGAGCAACTTCTTTTTCAATAATGCTTGCCATGATTACGACGTCATAAGGAGTTAATCCATTTGCTTTTGCCGTTGCTTCAAGTTGCTGTTCTGTTGCAGCTTGGTTAAACCGCTTAATCATCTGTTGCAGAACTTCTTTAGGGCTTACTCCTTCATCAAATCGATATGTTGCAGGATAAAGAAAACCCTCAACATTATTTTTTGCATACTCTGGCAAACCTAAATCTTTAGGATCTTTTGCTAATGATTCAAAATCTCCAACTGAAACACCGAGTGCTTGAGCAGCGGCGGCGAAGACATATTTAGATCTTGAACCTTCAGGAATTACAACTTTTATGCTCACTTTGCTTTCTGGATCTAAAAGCGCAAAAATGGATTCTTTAGCACCCATACTTTTAACTAAGTTGTATTTTCCAGGTCCAATAGCACTTGATTGTGGAATATCTCCTGCAGCATTTACGAATTCTAAATAGTTATTAACTACTCCAGCATCAGCTAAAACTTTGCCAATTTCGGTTAGTGAAGATCCAGGTGCGATTGATACTTGAACTGGGCCACTTCCCCCAGGTCCATTAACAATTTTTATTCCCCCACTTGGAATAAAGGAGTAAATAACAATTCCTACCAAGACTGCAAATGTGATTAAACCAATTCTTAAATATGGTGCAGGGTGAAGATCAGACTTATATCGATTTTGTTCTGATTTAAATTCATCCAAAATTGATGGCATCTACTTCACCTCTTTCAAAGCAATTCCTGGGACTTGATTATTTCTTTTTTCAAATTCAAGTGCTTGCTCTAATAATTCTATTGCCGCAACCTGATCAATCATGCCCTTCTGCTGGCGAGTATTAACTCCACTTTCACTCAACCGAGCACTAGCACTCGTGGTGGTTAACCTTTCATCCATCATGCGCATAGAAATATCTGGCAAAGCCTTTGCAAGTTGTTGTGCAAAATTGAAGGCTTTATTGGCAGCTTGGCCAATGGCACCAGAGAGATGTTTTGGCAGTCCCACATAAATTTCCATACAACCAGATTCAGTTACATGTTCAATAATTTTTTTGATCAATTCTTGATTGTTTTCAATTGTTGCAACCGGTACAGCCAATATTCCATCAATATCGCTTTTTGCTAAACCAACTCTTGCATCACCAAAATCAATTGCGTATCTAATGCCTTTTCTCAAAATCTCAACTACCGAATCAAATTGTCGACACCGGCGATAACAGCTTTTGCGTCTTTTGTATTGGTTCCAGCACCTTGTGCCATGTCTGGTTTTCCGCCACCTTTACCATCAAGTTTTGCCAACACTGCGTTCAAAATTTCTCCAGCATTGAGATTCTTTTTTCTAGCAGCATCATTTGTGGCAACTACTACATTTACCTTGTCAGCAGTTATTCCTCCACCAATTACTACTGCGGCATTTTCTCCAAGTTGGCCTCGAACATTAGTTACAAGTTCTCTCACATCATTTGCAGTTAATTCACCTTCTGCTAAAAAGTTTGCAACCTTAATCCCATTTACATCATGAGCAGTTTTCAAGTAATCATTAATGTTTCCAGAAAGTTGAGATTTACGAGATTTCTCTATTTCTTTCTCAGCATCTTTTAATCGATCCATCAGAGAAGAAACCTTTTCAGGTAATTCTTCAGCTTTACCTTTAAGCATTTCTTGTAAATTAGAGACAATCAGATGTTCTCTTGCTAGGAATTGGTAAGCATCAGTTCCAACTAGTGCTTCAACTCTTCTAGTACCTGCACCAATACTTTGTTCACTTAAGAATTTAATTACGCCAAGTTGAGCAGATCTTTGAGCATGAGTTCCTCCGCAAAGTTCATGCGCCCAATCTCCAACACTTACTACTCGAACAACATCACCATATTTTTCACCAAATAAAGCCATGGCACCCATTGAGCGAGCTTGATCTTGTGACATTAATTGAGCACTGACACCTAAATCGCTCAACAAAACTTCGTTAACTCTTTCTTCAACATCGTTTAACACACTTTGCGAAACTGGTTTTGGTGATGGAAAATCAAAACGTAATCTGCCTGGTGAATTCTCACTACCTAATTGTGTTGCAGTTTCACCTAAAGCTTCTCGAAACGCTTTATGAATTAGGTGCGTTGCGGTGTGTGCTCTAGAAATTGCTTTTCTTCTTAAAAGATCAACTTGTCCAATTCCGTTTAATCCAGTTACTGCTTCACCTTTTGTGACACGTCCTCGGTGAACATAAAGTCCAGGCACTGGTTGTTGCACATCATCAACTTCAATTTCTGCACCATTGCTTAGTACTAATTTGCCACTGTCAGCTAATTGTCCGCCACCTTCTGCATAAAAAGGTGAGCGATCTAAAACAAATTCAAAATCAATTCCTTGCGCAACACTTTTTGCAACATTTCCATCTTGTAATAAACCTTTAAGACTAACTTCACTACTGGTTTCTGAGTAGCCTGTGAAATTAGTAATGCCAGCTAAGTCAGCTAATGCACGGTATTGCTTTAGATCTCCTAAACCTTGTTTTCTTTCTTTAGCATCAGCTTTTGCTCGATTTTTTTGTTCCAACATCAATCTCTTAAAACCTTCAGCATCAATTGAGATGCCAGCTTCTGTTGCCATTTCTAAAGTTAAGTCGTAAGGAAAACCGTAGGTATCGTGTAATTCAAAAACCTTTTCACCGGATAAAGATTTTGATTTAGTCTTAGTTATCTCTTCAATTGAGTTCTCAAACAATATAGTCCCTGTTTTTAAGGTTTGCTCGAATGAGGTTTCTTCTCCAATTGCTATTTCTAAAATTCGTTTTTTATCACTTACTAATTCTGGATATTGTGGACCCATTGCTTTAATGGTTGCTTCAATTAAATCTTTCATCACTGGATTTTCTGCACCTAGAATTCTCATGTTTCTAAGAACACGTCTCATCATGCGACGAAGAACGTAACCTCGGCCTTCGTTTCCAGGAATTACCCCATCACCAATTAGAAACGCAGCGGTTCTGGTGTGATCTGCCACAACTCTTAAACGAACATCAGCTGAATTATCAGCGCCATATTTAACGTTAACAATTTCTGTTGCTTTATCTAAAATTATTTTTGTGGTATCAATTTCATAAATATTGTCCACACCTTGCAAGATCGCAGCCATTCTTTCCAGCCCCATACCGGTGTCAATATTTTTGGCAGGCAATTCTCCATTTAGTGGGAAATCATCTTTGGTTCCACCTTCACCACGGTTGTATTGCATGAAAACCAAATTCCAAACTTCTAAATAACGTTCCTCATCAGCAATTGGTCCACCTTCTTTGCCGTGTTCTGGACCACGATCAAAATAAATTTCAGAACAAGGACCACATGGTCCTGGAACGCCCATTGACCAATAGTTATCAGCCATACCTCGTCGTTGAATTTTGTGTTCTGGAATTCCTACTTTGTTTCGCCAAATGTCATAGGCTTCTTCGTCATCTAAATAGATTGTGACCCAAAGTTTTTCAGGATCAAAACCATAACCACCATCTTTGACACTACTTGTTAATAAGTTCCAAGCCATGGTGATTGCACCTTCTTTGAAGTAATCACCAAAGGAAAAGTTTCCAGCCATTTGAAAGAAAGAACCGTGGCGAGTAGTTTTACCAACTTCTTCAATATCTAAAGTTCTGACACATTTTTGAACAGAAGTTGCTCTCTTATATGGAGCAGGAGCTTCGCCTAGAAAATATGGTTTGAATGGAACCATTCCAGCATTAACAAGTAAGAGTGTTGGATCATTTGCGATCAAAGATGCTGATGGCACAATTGTGTGCCCATTTTTTTCAAAGAAATCAAGGAAACGGCGACGAATGTCTGCTGAATCCACTTTTCAAACTTCCTTTACTATTTATCTACTTAGATGACCTTAGTACCTGACGAATACGCTCCCATAAATCGGCAAAGCGTTGTTCTGCTCCGCGACTTCCAGGTTTGTAATAAGTCTTATTCTTCAAGTTATCTGGCAAATATTGTTGACTTGCCACACCTTCTTCAAAATCATGTGCATATTTATAACCCTTTCCAGCACCAGTTTCTCTAGAAGCTGGCAAAGAACCATCTCTTAAGTGAAGTGGGACAGCCCCAGCATTTCCTTTTCTCACATCTTCAATGGCTTCATTTATCGCGTTATAAACAGAGTTAGATTTTGGAGCAAGGGCTAAATAAGTAGTGGCTTCTGCCAAAATAATTCGAGCTTCAGGCCAGCCCACAAGTTGTGCTGCTTGCATCGCAGAAACTGCCATCACTATTGCATTGGGATCAGCTAAACCAATATCTTCACTTGCCAAAATTACTAAACGTCTAGCAATAAATTTTGGATCTTCACCAGATTCAACCATTCGAGCTAAATAATGAATTGCTGCATCAACATCACTGCCGCGCACACTTTTTATGTAAGCACTAATTACGTTGTAATGCTCATCTCCTGCTTTGTCATATCGCAAAGCTGCACGTTGGACTGCAACTTCGGCATCAGCCAAAGATATTTCTAATCTTTTTTCAGCATCCGTTACTCCAGCTGCAGTTTCTAAAGCAATGAGTCCTCGTCTGGCATCTCCCCCGCTGGAGCGAGCAATATGTTCTAGCGCTTTTTCATCACAGGTGTATTTATTTTTTAATCCTTTTTCACTGGTTAATGCTTTAGCAAGTAGCTCAATTACATCTTCATCTTTTAGTGGATTTAAAGGTAAAACTAAAGATCTACTCATAAGAGCTGAATTAATTGAAACAGATGGATTTTCAGTAGTTGCAGCAACTAATGTGACCCAGCCTTCTTCGACCCCTGCCAAAAGAGAATCTTGTTGAGATTTAGAAAATCTATGAATTTCGTCAATAAACAACACCGTGCCAACGCCTCTTGCAAATCTTCTGCGCGCTAAATCAATTACTTCACGAACTTCTTTTACTCCACTTGAAGTTGCAGAAAGTTCCACAAAAGATCTACCAGTTGAAACTGAAACCACATGAGCCAAAGTTGTTTTGCCACTTCCAGGTGGTCCCCAGAGAATTAAAGAGGTAGCAGCTAATTTGTTGTCGTCATCTGGATTTAGTAAACCTCTTAAAGGCGAATCTGCTCTTGTTACTTGAGGTTGGCCAACTACTTCATCTAAAGAACTAGGACGCATTCGTGCTGCTAAGGGTGCAGTTACAAATTTATTATTGGCAGGAATTTCTATTGGTTCAGCGTCAAACAGCGCATCATCCATAATTATTTTTCAGGTTTGAAATCTATGCCAGCTTCTTTTCGTTGCGCTGGAGTAATAGGTGTTGGAGCACCAGTAAGTGGATCTTGTCCTCCACCACTTTTTGGAAATGCAATCACATCTCTAATGCTGGTAGCTCCAGTTAACAACATCACAACACGATCCCAACCAAATGCAATTCCTGCATGAGGTGGTGGCCCGTACTTAAATGCTTCTAGAAGAAAGCCAAATTTGTCTTGAGCTTCTTCGTCACTAATTCCTAAAATTCTAAACACTTCTTTTTGCACATCTGCTCTATGAATTCGAACAGATCCTCCACCTATTTCATTTCCATTCAAAACTAAGTCATATGCCCAAGCAAGTGCTGAACCTGGGTCTTTAACAAAAGTTGCAAGAGATTCTGCGTTTGGTGAAGTAAATGGATGATGAACTGCAGTCCACACAAGTTGACCTTGATCATTGGTTACTTGTTCAAACATTGGCGCATCAACTACCCAAACAAAATTCCATTCCTTTTCATTTATCAATCCAAGTTTTTGACCAATTTCTAATCTTGCTGCACCAAGAAGAGCTAATGCTTCACTTCTTGAACCTGCAGCAAAGAAAACCGCGTCACCGGTTTTAGCACCAACTGCATTCATCAAACCATTTCGTTCTTCTTCACTTAAGTTTTTAGCAACTGGTCCAGCAATTTCGCCATCTTCAGAGAACACTGCGTAAGCCAAACCTTTAGCTCCACGTTGTTTTGCCCACTCTTGCCAAGCGTCAAATTGTTTTCGAGGTGTACTTGCGCCCCCTGGCATTAACACTGCACCAACATGATCTGCTTGGAAAACTCTAAATGGTGTGTTTTTAAAGTATTGAGTTAAATCAATTAATTCAAGATCAAATCTTAAATCTGGTTTATCAGAACCATATTTTCTCATTGCTTCGTGATAAGTTATTCTTGGAATTATTCCTATTTCATGTCCTAATATTTCAGACCACAATGTTTTAATAACTTTTTCGCCAACTTTAATGATGTCTTCTTGATCAACGAAAGACATTTCAATATCTAGTTGAGTAAATTCAGGTTGGCGATCTGCTCGGAAATCTTCGTCTCGATAACAACGTGCGATTTGGAAATATCTTTCCATTCCGCCCACCATCAATAATTGTTTAAATAATTGAGGAGATTGAGGTAATGCATACCAAGATCCAGGTTGCAGTCTTACTGGAACTAGAAAATCTCTTGCCCCTTCTGGAGTTGAACGAGTAAGAGTTGGAGTTTCAATTTCAATAAAGTCATCATTCAATAAAACATCTCTTGCATATTGACTTACTTTGCTTCTAATTCTTAAAGCTGAACCAGGACCTCCTGGGCGTCTTAAATCAAGATATCGATATTTAAGTCGAGCCTCCTCGTTAACATCGACTTCTTTATCAATTTGAAACGGTAATGCTTGAGATTGAGATAACACATTTACTTCACTGGCAAAGACTTCAATATCTCCAGTTGGCAAATCTTTGTTTTCATTTCCTGCTGGACGACGCTTTACTTGTCCTTTAATTTGTACACAAGTTTCTGGTTTTAAGTCATGAGCTAACTTCTCGTCATGCACAACTACTTGCACAATTCCTGAAGCATCTCTTAAATCAATAAAGGCAACTCCACCGTGATCGCGACGATTTCCCACCCAACCGGCAAGGGTAACTTTTACTTCAGCATCAATTGCTCGAAGCGCATCAGCTACATGTGTTCTTAACACTTAATTTACGTCCCTTTTTAAACCCAAAAATTACTTACTTATCTATTAGTTCTCAGTCTGTCGTATCGCTTGAATCAAGTGCGCAACCATGTCACCTAATGCGACTTGGTTTTGGGAAGAATCCCCTAAATTCTTTATTTGAACCTGGGCACTACTTACTTCTTCATCGCCAATGACCACGGCAAATTTCGCACCACTCTTATCGGCTGCCTTCATCGCACCCTTTAGTCCACGATCTCCATAAGCCATGTCTGCTCTTATATCTGCTGATCTAATTTGTTGTAAGAGTGAAACTGCTAAGGAATGAGCTTTGTCGCCAATTGGCACGATGAAAACATCAACTAAGGATTGATCTCCCACTATTAAGTCTTCTGCTTCGCAAGCCATCAAAGTTCTATCGGTTCCAATTCCAAAACCAATGCCACTTAAATCTTGTCCACCAAGAGATGCCATTAGCCCGTCATAGCGACCTCCGCCACCAATTCCAGATTGTGCACCTAATTCTGGATGATCAAATTCAAAAGTTGTTCTGGTGTAGTAATCAAGTCCTCTAACAAGTCGTGGTGCTGGGGTAAAGGCAACATCTGTTGCTTTTAGTAAATCTTCTACTTCTTTGTGATAACTAGAACATTCACTACACAATTCATTAATAATTAAGGGTGCACTACTTAGTTGTTTCTGAACTTCCTCACGCTTATCGTCAAGTACTCGTAAGGGATTTAATTTAGCTCTATTTTTGGTTTCTTCGTCAAGATCAAGTTTTGATAAGTAGTCTGAAAGTTTTTCGCGATATTTTGGTCGACAATTTGCACAACCTAGTGAAGTAAGTAAGAGCTTGAAATTTCTTAAGCCAAGAGATCTAAAAGCATCATCAGCAACACTTATTACTTCAACATCAAGTGCTGGATCTGGTGCACCAATTGCTTCAATTCCAACTTGTTGTAATTGTCTGTATCTTCCTTGTTGTGGTCTTTCTGCTCTAAAAAATGGTCCTTTGTACCAAAGTTTTACTGGAAGTTGTCCGCGATCTAATCCATGTTCAATTACTAAACGTGCCACACCAGCTGTGCCTTCCGGTCTTAAAGCAAGAGTTCTTCCGCCTCGATCTTCAAACACATACATTTCTTTACTAACAACATCTGTTGATTCACCAATTCCTCTAACAAAAAGATTTACATCTTCAAATATTGGCAATTCAACGTATCCATAACCTGCTAAAGCTGCAGCATTACCAATTGCATTTTGAACAGCTAAAAACGAATTTGAGCGCGGTGGAAAATAATCAGGAACACCTTTAGGTGCTTGAAACTGACCAGCCACTTTGACCTGCTCCTTATTTAAATTTACTAAACCAAGTGTCGCAGGTAAGGGTTACTTGTGCGCTCATCTTGGATTGTTGTCGACGGTCCGTGTCCTGGGTAAACGCTCATTGCATCAGGAAACTTAAGAATTACATTTGCCAAAGTGTGATCCATGGCGCTGGCATTACCTCCTGGCAAATCAGTTCGACCAATTCCTCTGTTGAATAAAACATCACCTGAGAACAAATGATTTCCAGTCTCAAAAACTGTTGAGCCTTCGGTGTGACCAGGAGCATGATGAGTCTTAATCTTTATTCCAGCTAAATCAAGAGTTCTATTTTCTTTCATTAGTTTTAATTCATCTGGTCGATAATCAGGAATTCCACCGGCCATATTTACAATCTCTTGCCATCCACCTTTTGAATAAGCTTTTTCTGGTTCAGTAACCATCCATTCATCATCTGAATGTAAATAGGCAGCAATGTTGTGTTCTTTACAAAGAGGCACTACTGACCAAACATGATCCATGTGTCCATGAGTTAGCAATGTTGCAACGGGATGAAGTCCAAATTGCTCAGCAATTCTTTTTATTCCTGTTAGGGATTCAAATCCTGGGTCGATGATGATGCACTCAGAATTAGCTTCATTGGCTACTAAATAGCAATTTGTTGCCCAAGGTCCTGCAGGAAATGACTCAATCAGCATTTACTTATTCAATCCTCTACTCGGATTAATTGCACACCGGCTTACAGCCTAGACTTTAACTAATCGAAATAAGCCCAAATTTGCAATTGAAAGGTAAACATGTCTAACCAAGATCGTTCCAACACAACCAAAAAGTCAACAGTTTATGTTGCTCTCATTACTGCTTTAGCAATAATTATTGGTTCAGTGATTTTAGGACTTGGCGGACAAACAACAACTCCAGAAACAGCACCTGAGGCAGCAGCTCCTGCTGTTGAATTACCAAATGCTGGAATTACCGAAGCAAATAAAGCAACAATTTCTTTCAATACTAATCAAGGTGAAATTGTCATTGAAACAACTCCATCACTTGCTCCATTAACTGTTAATGCAATCGCAGCTCTTGCACAAAAGAATTATTTCGATAAAACAATTTGTCATCGATTAACTACTGAAGGAATTTATGTATTGCAGTGTGGAGATCCAACTGGTACAGGAACTGGTGGACCTGGTTTTAATATTCCAGATGAAAATCTTCCGCAACCAACAGAAAATAACTATCCAGCTGGAACTGTAGCTATGGCAAATGCAGGACCTGGAACTTCTGGCTCCCAATTCTTTTTGGTTTACCAAGACACAACTCTGGGCCCTGATTACACGATCTGGGGCAGCATCACCAGTGGTTTAGATATTTTGCAGACAATTGCAAGTGCTGGCGTGGTTGACGGGGGTGCCGATGGTGCACCTCTTACGGGCGTCACGATTGAATCTACAAAAGTAACAATTAGTTAGACACTTTCCAGAAAGAAGCAAACTAGCCCGATGACCACCAGTACTAGTTCAACCGATTACGGTCGCGTTGAAAATGATGGCACCGTTTTAGTAAAAATGCCTGACGGATCTGAAAAACAAGTTGGCCAATGGGCTGCTGGAGATCCAAATGATGGTTTAACTTTCTATATTCGTAAATTCCATGAAATTGAAAACGAAATATCCCTAACTTTACAAAGACTTAAAGAAGGCAAAGGAAATGCTGAAACTGCTTTCAAATTAATTGAAAGAGTTAAAACTAATCTTGAGAACCCAACTTTCGTTGGAGATTTGTCAATTCTTTCAACCAAAATCGAAGAATTACAAGTAATTGCAGCTGTTAAGAAAGCTGAATTTTCAGCAGCTAAAGCCATTGCTAAAGAAAAAGCCATGGAAAAAAGAAAGCAACTTGTTGAAGAAGCAGAAAAACTTGTTGGATCCAAGCAATGGAAAGTAGCAACTCAAAGATTTAAAGAAATTGTAGAAGAGTGGAAGAAACTTCCCCACGGAGTGAAATCAGAAGAACAAGCGCTCTGGAAGAGATTTAGTTCTGCAAGATCTGGATTTGATAAGACCAGAAGACAATATTTCTCAACTCTTGAAGCAGGACGAAAAGAAGCAAATAAAGTTAAATCTGAAATCGTTACTCAAGCAAAAGCTATCGCTGATTCCAAAGACTGGACTGATACCGCTAATAAATTTAGAAACTTAATGGCCAAATGGAAATCAGCTCCAATTTTGGAAAGAAAAGAAGAACAAAAACTCTGGAAAGAATTCAAACTTGCCCAAGATGTGTTCTTTGCAGCCCGAACTGCTGCTTTGTCTGTTATGGATGAAGAGCACACCAAAAATCTTGAAGCGAAAAAAGTTTTGGCTGACAAAGCTGAAAAAATTCTTCCAATCACAGATATTAAATCTGCTCGACAAGCGTTGAAGCCAATTCAAGAAGAGTGGAGCAAGATTGGTCATGTTCCACGTAAAGATAAAGAAAAAATCGAATCAAGACTTAAATCAGTTGAAGAAGCAATTCGAAATGCTGAAAAGAATGAATTAAACAGAACAGATCCTGCAAAAAGTGCTCGTGCTCAATCAACAATGGAACTACTAGAAGCAAAATTAGTTAAAACTGAGAAAGAACGTGATGCCGCTATTGCAAAGGGTGACACTAAGAAAGCTGAATCACTTTCAGCAACTATTGACAGTCAAAAAATGTTGCTTGAAGCAACAAAAGTTACTTTGGCTGATTTCACTCGCTAAACGCGATAAACGTCGTAAACTCCCGCAATATTCTTAACTGCAGCCAAAACACTTCCCAGATGTTTTGGATCAGCCATTTCAAATGCAAATCTAGAAAGCGCAATTCTATCTCTCGATGTTGAAACAGATGCACTCAAAATGTTCACATGATGCTCAGACAAAGTCCTGGTGACATCAGATAACAGTCCATTTCGATCAAGTGCTTCAACTTGAATATTGACTAGATAAATTCCTGTGGCAGATTCAGGCCATGTGGTTTCTACAATTCGTTCTTGCTCTTTCTTTAGATCAAGAGCATTAGTGCAATCGATTCGGTGAATTGATACGCCTTCACCTTTTGTGACATAACCAAAAATTTCATCTCCGGGAACTGGGGTGCAACATCTACTTAGACGTGTATAAACATCATCAATTCCTTTAACATTTACACTTGGTGAATTAGTAGTTGAACCACTTCTTCTTACTCGGGTGGGAGCAATTGCTTCAGCTAGATCTTCTGTTGCTCCTTCTTCGCCACCATGAAGTTGTAATAATTTAGAAACCACACTTTGAGCACTTACTTTTCCTTCACCCACTGCTGAATAAAGCTCATCTATGCCTTTAATTCTTAATTCGTGCGCAACTCCAACTAAAGCTTGATTTGCCATTAAACGATGTAATGGCAAGTTTTGTTTACGCAATAATTTGGCGATCGCATCTTTTCCTTGTTCAAGATGTTCTTCTCGTCTTTCTTTGGTAAACCATGCTTTGATCTTGCTTTTAGCTCTAGTAGAGACTGCAAAATTTAGCCAGTCTTGAGAAGGACCTGCAGTTTCAGATTTAGTTGTGAAAATTTCAATGTTGTCACCACTGGAAAGACTGGAATCTAGGGAAACTAATTTTCCATTAACTCTTGCCCCCACACAGTGATTTCCAACTTCGGTGTGAACTGCGTAAGCAAAATCAACTGGCGTTGCGCCATTTGGAAGCGCAATTACATCTCCTGCTGGAGTAAAGACAAATATTTCTTGTTGTTGACCTAAGTCATAGCGCAAGGAATCCAAGAACTCATCTGGATCTTCTGTTTCTTTTTGCCAGTCAACAAGTTGGCGAAGCCAAGCCATGTCATCTGCAGGTTTGACGTCACTTCCTTGACGCTCTTTGTATCTCCAATGACTTGCCACCCCATATTCAGCTTCTTTGTGCATGTCATGGGTTCTGATTTGAAATTCAACTGGGCGTCCATTTGGACCAATAACAGTTGTGTGAAGGGAGCGATAAAGATTAAATTTTGGCATTGCTATGTAATCTTTAAATCTTCCTGGAACCGGATTCCACCTGGCATGAATTGTGCCTAATGTTGCATAACAATCTCGAACATCTTCGACCAAAATTCTGATTCCTACAAGATCATAAATTTCATTAAATTCACGTCCTCGAACTATCATTTTTTGGTAAACAGAATAGAAATGTTTTGGTCTACCACTTAAATCTGCTTTTATCTTGGCACCTGATAAATCTTTTTGTACAAAGTCGATTACCTCAGCGATATCTCGTTCTCTTTGCGGAGCACGATGGCTTACTAGGTTAACAATTTCGTCATACATTTTTGGATAAAGGCCGGCAAAGGAAAGATCTTCTAGTTCCCATTTGATTGCATTCATTCCTAAACGATGAGCAAGAGGGGCAAAAATTTCTAAAGTCTCACGGGCTTTTTGTTCTTGTTTTTCAGCTGGCAGAAATTGCAAAGTTCTCATGTTATGTAAACGATCGGCTAATTTGACAAGCAGCACTCGAATATCTTTAGCCATTGCCACAACCATTTTGCGTACAGTTTCAGCAGCACTTGCATCACCGTATTTAACTTTGTCTAATTTTGTAACTCCATCAACTAATCGTGCTACTTCGGAACCAAAGTCTTCTTCTAGTTTCTCAATTGAATATCCAGTGTCTTCAACAGTGTCATGCAAAAGTGCTGCAGCTAAAGTTTCACTAGACATTCCAATATCTGCCAAAATTGTGGCAACAGCTAAGGGATGGGTTATGTAATCTTCCCCGCTGCGTCTTTTTTGACCCAAGTGTTGTTTTTTTGCAACTGCATAAGCTTTAGAAACTAAATCAGCATTATCTTTTGAGTGGTATTTCTTTAAGGTTTTTAGTAACGGTTCAAGTTCAGGATTATCAGATTTCCAACCAGTTATCTTGGCGAATCTGCTGCGCGTGTCTGGAGTGTCGGTCATTGTTGACGCCTCCCAGGAATTTCTTCAACTGTTGGCTCTTTAGTTTAGCAATGATTAGAAATCTAATTAAAACTACTTAAGATTTCTTTCTTTTTGAGCGCGTAAAGCGTTTAGGTTGTGTTCTTGGTCCAGCTGGTAAGACCTGATTTGCCAAACCTGCATCACCCGATATTTTCATTGCCTCCGGGCCATCAGTGCCAGCATTTACTCGGCGGGCGTGAACTCTTCTGCTTAAAGCCTGAATATCAGGTTGACGTTCTTTTAGTTGAACTAAGAATGGTGTTGCAATAAAGATTGAAGAATAAGTACCAGCAGCAATGCCTACAAATAAAGCTAACGCTAAATCTTTAAGTGTTCCTGCTTGTAAAATTCCAACACCTACAATCAAAATTGCCGCAACTGGTAACAGTGCCACGATGGAAGTATTAATAGATCTGATCAAAGTCTGATTAAGGGCAAGGTTTGCAGATTCGCGATAGTTCAATCTTGATTGAGCAATAATTCCTCGAGTGTTTTCTTTCACCTTGTCGAATACAACAACTGTGTCATAAAGGGAATAACCCAAAATTGTTAAAATTCCAATCACAGTTGCTGGAGTTACTTCAAATCCAGTTATGGCATAAACACCAATTGTGATCAACAAATCATGGAGAAGCGCAACAATTGCTGCTGCGGCCATTCTTAACTCAAAGTAAACAGTTAGAAAAAGAATCACTAACAAGATAAATACGCCTAAACCAATTAAGGCTTGACGGGTAATGTCTGCACCCCATGATGGACCAACAGATTGAGTGGTGATTGAAGCTGGATCTACTTTAAAATCTGCAGCGATTTTACTTGTGAAACTCTCAATTTCAGTCTGTTCTAACGGTGGAATTTGTATTTCTAAACGCTCATTTCCAACTGCAATAATTACTGAAGTTTGAACTCCTGCTGCTTTGACAATATTTCTAGCATCTTCCACGCTAACTGTGCTTGGCACATTAAATTTAGCTCCACCTTCAAATTCGATTCCTAGATTCAGCCCTCGACCAAAGAGTCCAAATGCGGCAACCGCAATAATTATCAACGAAATTACATACCAAAGTTTTCTTTTGCCAACAAAATCGACAGATGTTTCACCGGTATAGAGACGATTTCCTACTTCATTAAATTTCATTACTTGTCACTTCCAGTCAGTATTGTGCTTCCGGCAGTTAAACGTTTTCTAGAGACACCAGTCAAAATGCCACCGTTATCGGCCCATTTTGACTTACCAAAATATGTAACAAGAGGATGGGTAAACCAGAAAGCTACTAACACGTCAATCAAAGTTGTTAGGCCCAAAGTAAATGCAAAACCACGCACACTTCCCACACTTAAGGCATAAAGCACAATTGCAGCTAAGAGGGAAACAAAATCTGCTGCCAATAAAGTTCGTCTAGCCCTTGTCCAACCTAATTCTGTTGCAACTCGAAGAGTTTTACCATCTCGAATTTCATCTCTAATTCTTTCAAAATAAACAACGAAAGAATCCGCAGTAATACCAATTGCCACAATTGCTCCTGCGATACCTGCCAGAGTTAGCGTAAATCCAATTGATCTTCCTAAACCGATAATTAATAACCATAAGAAACCTGCAGCTAGGACAAGGCTGAATACTGCAACAAAGCCAAGGGCTCGGTAATAAATAAGTAGATAAATAGCAACTAAAGCTAATCCAATTGCTCCTGCAAGAAGTCCGGCAGACAATTGATCTTGTCCAAGTGTTGGACTAATTGAAGTTGATTCAGCAATATTTAATGTCACAGGAAGAGCACCGTAGCGAAGAACTTGTGCAAGTTGTTTTGCTTCTTCTGCTTTAAAAGATCCTTCAATTTGAGCTTTCCCGCCCAAGATTGGTTCAGAGAAAAATGGTGCAGAAACTACTAATCCATCAAGCACAATTCCAAAACGATTTTGTGGCGATGGCAATTTACTTAAATTAATTGAAGCTTCAGAAAGTTTTGTAGCACCTTGTGAATCAAAATCTAAAGTGACCATCCAACCACCAGCACCTTGTTGAGGCAATGTTGCTTGCGAATCAGAAACCTGATCTCCGGTTATAAAAGCAGGCGCTAGTACAAGTTTTTCAAATCCATCTTTAGAACAGGTGAGCATGTATTTCGTTGGATCATCGGCACGTCCACCTTGTAATAATCCAGGAGTTAAACAATTAAGAGACAAATATTGGTCATAAAGTTCTTCAGAGGTGGCAGCTTGGACTGGCAATTCAGATGGTTGAGGTGCAGGAGTTGCTGATGGACTTGGGCTTGGATTTGCAATTTCTATTCCAGATCCAGCTGCTAATACTGCTCTAAAATCTAATCTTGCAGTTTGTTTCAAAAGATTAGTTATACCTTCAGGATTAACTCCTGGGACTGTTACAACAATGGCAGCATTGGCGCCACTTCCTTGCACTGTTACTTCTGCTTCTGCCACACCAAAACCGTTAACTCGTTGACGAATAATTTCAACAGTTTGATTAATTTGATCTTGGGTTAAAACACCTTCTGTTCCTGGTGCTAATTCTGGAGTCAAAATCACTTGGGTTCCACCGCGCAAATCAAGACCAAGTCTTGCTTCATGTGAAGCTCCTGGCCAATATGTCCACAAAATTGTTGAAACTAAAACAAGTAACAACAAAATTAGTGATCTGCCTGGACGGGCACGATTAGCAGCAGACACTTTTTGGTAACTCCTAGGAAAGTTTTAGAAAATTCTGGGTTAAAAAGCTGTTCTTATTGAGTATTCCGTATGGTCAGATTTAGTAGCCCGAGAGGTCTTATTTATTCGGTAATATCCAAGACTTGTTGAGCAGGAACACTTTTGCCCAACAATTGATAAGCAGATGGTGTGGCAATTCGACCTCTAGCAGATCTTGCTAAATAACCAATTCGCACCAAAAACGGTTCACACATATCTTCAACAGTTTCTGGTTCTTCTCCAACTGCCACAGCTAATGTGGAAAGACCAACTGGTCCTCCCCCAAATTTATTAATTAATGCATCAAGAATTGCTCTATCTATTCGATCAAGACCTCGATCATCAATTTCAAAAAGCGCTAACGCTTTTTTAGCAACATCAATATCTACTTTTCCAGAAGTATGAACTTGAGCATAATCTCTAACTCTTCTTAACAATCTATTTGCAATTCTTGGTGTTCCGCGAGATCGTTTACTAATTTCAACTGCTGCATCTTGAGTTATTTCAACTTTTAATAAACCTGCAGATCTGTGCACAATTTGTTCTAATTCATCTGCTTCATAGAAATCAAGGTGCGCAGTAAATCCAAAGCGATCTCGTAGTGGACTTGGTAATAATCCTGCTCTGGTGGTCGCTCCAATTAAAGTAAATGATGGTAAATCTAAACCAATAGCGTTAGCGCCAACTCCTTTACCAACGACAACATCGACTCGGTAATCTTCCATCGCTAAATAAAGCATTTCTTCTGCTGGTCTTGCTAAGCGATGAATTTCATCAATAAATAAAATTTCTCCTGGTGTTAAGGAACTCAAAACTGCTGCCAGATCTCCTGCATGCTGAATTGCAGGACCAGAGGTAACTCTGATTGGTGCACCTAATTCTGAAGCAACAATGGTTGCCAATGTGGTTTTACCTAATCCCGGAGGTCCTGAAAGTAGAACGTGATCAGCAGAATTTCCTCTTTGTAAAGCAGCTCTTAAAATTAAATCTAATTGCTCTCTTACTCGATGTTGGCCCACAAATTCAGCCAAAGTTTTTGGTCTGAGTGCACCTTCAACTTGACGATCTTCTTCACTTACTTCTAGTCGAATTATTTCTAAACCAATATCTGAGGTTGTTTCGTCATCTATGTTCATCGGTTTTTACTCAATATTTTTAAAGCTGAGCGAAGTGAATCAGAAAGATCGGCTTCATTTTCAGGATTTTCAACTTGTTCAGCAGCAGTTGCTGCATCTTTTCTATTCCAACCAAGCCCAACAAGGGCGGTGATGAGAGATTCTCTCCAAGATGAATTAGTTAAATTCTTTGGTGAACCGATTTTGTCACCTAACTCTAAAATTAATCTTTGGGCACCTTTTTTACCAATTCCTGGAACTGAAGTTAAAGATCCAACATCAGAATTAGCAATTGCGTTGCTTAGTTTTTGTTCGCCCATAACTGAAATCAGATTAAGCGCCATGCGTGGACCAACCCCAGAAACAGTTTGCAAAAGTAGAAACATTTCTTTTTCACTAGTGTCAGCAAAACCATAAAGTGTCATGTGGTCTTCCCTAACAACCATGACTGTTGGAACTTGTACTTGATCTCCAACTTTTTTACCTTTTAATGCATTGGCAGAAGTCAATAAATTCATACCTACTCCACCAACATCAACCACAGCACCTAATGCTGAAATCTCAGTTAGCGTTCCTTTAACAAAGGCGATCACGAAACTGCTCTCTTCCTAATTTTTTCGTCTGCTCCACCACGCCACAAATGGCATATTGCTAATGCAACAGCATCAGAGGCATCTGCTGGTTCAGGTGGCGAGGAGAGTCCGCAAATTTTTGCAATCATTCGACCAATTTGGCGCTTATCAGCTTTTCCAGAACCTGTAACCGAAGCTTTGACTTGAGTTGGCGTGTAAGTAAATACTTGGCAGCCACTTCTTGCACCATTAACCATTGCTAAACCTGCTGCTTGGGCTGTTCCCATTACTGATTTCAAATTATGTTGACTAAAAACTTGTTCTACTGCAACCACATCTGGTTTGTATTCTTTGATGATTTCTTTTAATGCATTATCAAGTTGTAAAAGACGATCAGCTAAAGCATCAGTTGCTGGAGTTCTGAAGACCATTACAGATTTAAGGATGACTTTTCTACCTGGCGCTTCATCAACTATTGCTAAACCACATCTAGTTAAACCAGGATCAACACCTAAAACTCTCATATAAAGAATGTGACCCTTCAATTATTATTTAACTAATATTACCCAACTTGTGCCATAACTTCATCTGAAACATCAAAATTTGCCCAAACTGTTTGAACGTCATCCAAGTCTTCTAAAGACTCAATTAAGTTAAATATCTTTTTGGCAGCCTCAGCATCTAATTCCACGCTTACAGATGGAACAAATGATGTATCTGCAGAGTCATAGTCGATTTTGGCATTTTGAAGCGCTGTTCTTACTTGTACAAGATCATTTGGTTCACTAATTACTTCAAAGGATTCGCCTAAGTCATTTACTTCTTCTGCACCTGCATCAAGTACTGCTGACAAGACATCATCTTCAGTCAATGAACCAATTTTTGAAACAAGTACAACACCTTTGCGAGAAAACATGTATGAAACAGAACCAGGATCGGCCATATTGCCATCATTTCTAGTCATTACTAAACGAACATCACCTGCTGCTCTATTTCTATTATCTGTTAAGCATTCAATTAAAACTGCTACACCATTTGGGCCATAACCTTCATACATAATTGTTTGGTAATCGGCTGCACCTTCTTCAGTGCCACTGCCTCTTTTTAATGCTCTATCAATATTGTCATTTGGCACTGAACTCTTTTTGGCTTTTTGGATTGCATCAAAAAGTGCGGGGTTTCCTTCAACATCTGGTCCGCCAAGTCTTGCTGCTACTTCAATTTTTTTAACTAATTTGGCAAATAATTTGGCGCGACGAGAATCAATAATGGCTTTCTTATGTTTGGTCGTTGCCCATTTACTATGCCCTGACATTTTTAATCCTTTTTATGAATTCACACTTGAAACTGATTTTGCCATCTGTACAAAATACTCATGAACTCGGTTGTCATTTGTTAGTTCTGGATGAAAAGCCGTGGCTAAAAGGGATCCTTGTCTAACCATAACTGGGTGATCTTCATTTTTTTCTGTCTTGAAGGTTGCAAGCACTTCAACAGAGCTTCCAACTCTTTCAACCCATGGAGCGCGAATAAATACAGCTCTGAAACTTTCTTTAAAATCTTTTATTGTTAAATCAGTTTCAAAAGAATCAACTTGGCGACCAAAAGCATTTCTTCTAACTGTTATGTCTATTCCACCAATTGTTTCTTGATCACTTCGCCCATCAAGGATTTCATCAGCCAACATAATCATTCCAGCACAAGATCCATAAACTGCAAAACCGTCTTTAACAAATTTTCTTAATGGCTCTAACAAACCAACTCTTTGAGCCAACATGCTGATGGTGGTGGATTCCCCACCAGGAATTACTAAAGCATTAACAGTTTTTAACTCTTCAGGATTTCTTACTTTTTGGACTGCAACATTTAGAGAAGTTAAAGAATTAACGTGTTCTCGAAAGTCACCTTGTAGTGCTAAAACTCCGACTCTTAACAAGAGTTACCAGCCGCGTCCGGCAAACCTTTCAGAAGCTGGCAAAACATCAATATTAATTCCTACCATTGCTTCACCAAGTCCGCGTGAAACTCTGGCAATAACTGATGGATCATCAAAGTTAGTTGTTGCTTCTACAATTGCTTTTGCTCTTTGTACTGGATCTCCTGATTTGAAAATTCCAGATCCAACAAATACTCCATCTGCTCCTAGTTGCATCATCAAAGCAGCATCAGCGGGAGTGGCAATTCCACCGGCTGTAAATAACACAACTGGAAGTCTGCCAAGTTCTGCAACTTGAGCAACTAATTCATATGGTGCTTGTAAATCTTTAGCAGCGCTATATAACTCTTCTTTATCTAAACCTTTTAATCTAGCAATGTCGCCACGAATTGTTCTCATATGTCGAACAGCTTCTACAACGTTTCCAGTGCCTGCTTCACCTTTGGAGCGAATCATTGCGGCACCTTCATTAATTCTTCTTAATGCTTCACCTAAGTTTGTGGCACCACAAACAAATGGAACTGTGAATTGACGTTTATCAATATGGTGTGATTCATCTGCAGGAGTTAAAACTTCTGATTCATCGATGTAATCAACACCAAGACTTTGCAAAACTTGTGCTTCAGTAATGT
>Ga0208788_1000206_pt1 | contig 29814 bp, 26 predicted proteins | sample Wag4_2014_7_11_3_FD_187363 | JGI IMG/M metagenome (GOLD analysis project Ga0208788, IMG submission 187363) | Fresh water mixed with fracking chemicals microbial communities from Ohio, USA - Utica-2 Time Series FC 2014_7_11 (SPAdes) (version 2) ...
AATCCGAGATGACTACCAGGCTCGCAAGGGTTCCGAGTTCGATATGAAGAAGTTCCACTCAACGGCACTAAACCTCGGTGGCTTAGGGTTGGACGCTCTCAAGGAAGCGATGTCTAGGGCCTAGGACATGGATCCTGGTGCTAGCCTGTTGTCATGCGAGCATCAAAGTGGATAGCAATAACAGCCGGAGTTTTAGTTGTCATCGTTTCCGGTGGCGCACTTGCCGCAGGTAACTATGTCTACACCTCAGGAACCGTGGTTCCCTGTGCGATTAACGAAGATGACTTAGCTAACTCCCCTGAGGCCTTTTATACCCCCGCTTCTGGAAACGGCCCTTTCCCGGGGTCTGGTTGGGATAAGTGGGTTGATTACGATCTAAGCGCTTGGTGGCTAACTGATAACACCTATGAGGCGGTTGAGATACCAGTCAGCGAGGAAGTTACCCTTTTAGCCTGGTGGATTGAGCCAGAGGTTTCAAACGGAAAAACGGTTATCGTTACCCACGGTATTGGCACCTCACGAAGAGATTTCAATGCACTGCTTCCAAGTGCCATGCTGGTAAAAAATGGCTTCCAGGTGTTGCTAGTCGACTCTCGTGACACCGGAGAATCCACCTGCACCGATGGTCGCCATTCGGCGGGTCAAGAAGAATCCACCGACTTTGCGGCTGTGGCCGACTGGCTGGTTGAAACCAAGGCAATCAAACCAGCGTCTCTTGGGATGTTTGGGGTCTCGGGAGGTGCGGTGGCAACTTCACTGCTTCCGGTCAAGACCGACAACGTTTCAGCCTTCGCCATGGAGGGAACAATCTTTGACTTCAATGCTGCTGCGACCCGAGAAGTTGAGTTCCAGGGCTTTCCTGGTTTCTTATGGCAGCTCGCTCAAATCTCCGCTCAGCTATTTCACGGCGTTAACCTCACCGAAACTTCAGTAATGCAGGGAATTTCGGCTGCGGGAGACAGGCCGATGCTTATTCTTCACGGGGATATAGACCAGCGACTGGACTACCAGTCGTCGCTGGACTTCTATAACTACGCGAAAGACCAGGGATCGGATATCACGCTAGAAACCTTTAAGGGCGCTGACCACACTGAGGGAATGCTCTCTGAGACCGAGCGATATGCAGATTTGCTTTCGGGCTTTTTTGATAGGGCACTAACTAACTAGATAGCTGCTAGCTAATTCGCGTAGCGAGAATTTTGTCGATTCGACGGCCATCCATGTCAACAACTTCTAGCTTCCAATCCTGAAGAACTACGCTGTCGCCAGCTACTGGCATCTTGCCCAGTAGCAACAAGATAAGTCCACTCACGGTGTGGTAGCGACCTTTATCTTGCTCAGGTAACTCATCAATAACTAGGCAGTCTTTAATTTCAGGAATCGAAGTGTCTCCCTCGAATAACCAGGAGCCGTCGTCGCGCTGAACTGGATCGGTGGCTTCTTCACCTTCGGTGACGATTTCCCCAATCAAGGTGTCAAAGATGTCCTGAATGGTGACAAGGCCCTCGAGGCCACCATACTCATCGACCACAAAAGCGATGTGGGTGCGGGATTCTTTGAACTGATCCAGTAGGTCCATTCCAGTAAGAGTCTCGGGAACATACAGCGGGGGCTCCAGGTTGTCCTGCAGGCTGAGCTTTTCTCCTCTGGCAACGGTTGAAAGCGCGGTCTTGGCACTTAGCACTCCAATGATTGAATCCAAGCCACCATCACACACTGGAATCCTGGACCTAACCGACTGAGCAATTAGATTGAAACTCTCGGCTTCAGGATCATTGATATCAACGAAGACAATTTCAGATCTAGGAACCATCAAGGAGCCAAGTTTTCTATCGTCCAAGCGGAAGACGTTTTTCACCAATTCGCGCTCTTGGTCTTCAATCAAGCCAGCAACCGAACCCTCGTCCAAGATCGCCTCAATCTCGTCTTCGGTTACGGTGGCTTCTTTGTGCTTTCCAACACCAAAGAGTCGAAGAAGAGTGTTTGTGGTTACGGTCAAAATCACCACAAATGGCTTGGTGACCTTGGAGAGAATAAGCATCGGTGTAGCAATTACTGCCGCGATCTGCTCCGGATTGGACTGTCCGATTCGCTTTGGGACTAGCTCCCCAACCGTGATGGCAATAAAGGTAACAATTAGTACAACGAAGACTGTGGCTGATACATCTGCTACTCCGTCAAGGACTCCAACACTTTGAAGCCAAATAGCCAGTGGCTTAGCGAAGATGGACTCTCCCACGATTCCGCTCAGTAGACCAATCGAGGTGATACCGATTTGAATTGTGGAGAGAAACTGGGTTGGGTCTTCGCTGATGCGAATGGCCACTTCGGCAGATTTCTTGCCGCGTGCGGCCATCGCCGAAAGCTTGGCGCGTTTTGAGGTAAGTAGAGCAACCTCTGACATGGCAAGAAGGCCATTAATGAGTATGAGAGAAAACAGCAGGATTATTTCCAAGGACCTGTTTCGATTCACCCCAATTGCTGTTTAGATGTTGAAATACTATGTTTCCATAAATTTGCCAGATAAAACACCAAAAGACAAAAATTCTAGATTGCTAGCCAAATTACTGGCCAACTAGCGCTTGGTTGGCTTCTTTACTGCCCCGTCTTTACGAGTTGCGTAGGCAAAGAGTGCCAAACCAGCAACCAGGGCTCCAGCTCCTAGTCCGTAAGAAACAACGTCAGAAGCGCGGTTTGCATCAACAAATACACCAACGAATACCACTGCGATGATAGCTACAACGACTCCAATAAGTTTTGACTTTAGATCGTCCAAGTCTCGAACCTGCAGCCAGTCTGGAACTTCAAGCCTGGTGTCAACAAACAATTCGTAAAGGCCATAACCAATAACAAGAAGCACAGTTCCAAGCAAGATGGCATCTACTGCGGTGAGGACATCAACAATGGTGTCTTTGAGATATGCATCGTTTAGCACAGCATCAACGATCACCATCATGATTGAAATAGACCCCTGAGCCATCAATAACAATGCTCCGATAATGGAGGCTATTGAAGGAACGATTACCGCGTATCGGGTTAGACCTAGAATTTTGCGCATTTACTCATGGTACTAGCCACCAGCCCAAACAACCCTAAAAGCTATAGAAGGCCAGCAATATTGCGATGCTAAACATCACAATCGCAATGAGGATATCCAGAACTTTCCAGAAAACCGGTTTGGACATGAACCTGGCAGCTGCCTTGGCCCCGAAGCCAATTGAGCTAAACCAAACAAAGCTAGAAACCACAGCCCCAAGGGCAAACCACCACTTATCTGACCCAAATTGATTGCCGATCGAGCCAAGCAAAATCACGGTGTCCAAATAAACATGAGGGTTCAAGAAGGTAAAGCCAAGAACTGACAAGACAACGGTCTTTGCGCTGCCACTTTTAACTCCTGAAGCATCTAGCACCTGCACCTTGAATGCGGACCTTAGGGATTTGATACCGAACCAGGTCAAATACAAAACGCCAAACCAGCGAATAATCTCCAGTAGCCATGGAAGACCAGAGATAAGCGCCCCAAGGCCTGCAACACCCAAAACAATTAGAGCTGCATCAGAAACGGCACAGATAGCAACAACTAGCAGAACGTGTCTTCTTGTTAGTCCTTGCCGGATAACAAATGCGTTTTGGGCACCGATTGCAATAATCAGAGAAAGTCCGGTGAAGAAACCGGGAATTGAAGCAAGCATTAGTTCAGCTTACGCGGTGCCCTCGGCAGGAATCGAACCTGCGACCAAGAGATTAGAAGGCTCTTGCTCTATCCACTGAGCTACGAAGGCGAGTGTGCCTGGGTTGGAGGCCTTTCCAGTCTACACAGGCCACCTAGTTGCCGTCGAGAATCAGGTCCGCTGGGAATCAATGATGGAACGGGTGATTGCTTCAAGCACTGCAAGGTCTTTTCTTGCTCCAGCTAAATTCGAAATAACCTCGGTGCCTTTAACTACCGAATCCTTAAAAGCTAGAAGCTGGCGCAGAAATCCAGTTTCATTTATTTGCGTATAAGTAGTGTCTTGTCTTTCGTCCAAGTCATGTTTGAAAACAGTAAGCCTGCTGCGCTCTTCAAGCACGTAAGGCTTGGCTAAGTGATATTCCAATCGTCCGTTGGAAGCTAGTACTTTAAGCTCCTCGTCATACTCTGGGTATTCCGGTAGCCAGTTCCAGCTCAAGATAAACCGGGTGTCCTTCACCTTGCCAACCGCAAGAATCGAGGACGGAGTAGTTCCGGAAAGTTCAGGAAACACTTCTGCCTGCCAGATTGTTGGGAGCTCAAAGCCTAAGCCGCGCAGCATGCTGGTTTCGTGGATCAACGAACCCTGAATGATGTTCTTATAGAAAGCCCGCAAAATCTCTGGAGCTCCCGGAAAGGCGATTTCGGTCTGTTCCATCTCGTACTGCCTGGCTCGTTCAATTTCTTTAGTGTCAGCGTCGTCCAGTGGTGGCTTTAGTCTCAGGTGGGCAATCTGTGGCGCATCCGCGGGGTGAGACACGGTAACGCGAACCAGTCTTATGTCCTTTAGTAGTGCAATTTCTTTGGCTGCACGCTGAGCTAGAGGGTCGTACATTTTCATGTAGCCGATTTGCAAAATCTTTCCACTTTGCTTTTGCGCCTCTTCGATTGCATCCAACTCCTTGGAATTAAGGGCCAGCGGTTTCTCAGCCAGAACGTGCTTCCCGGCTTTAAGTGCGGCAATGGTCAATTCCGCATGGGAACCGGAAGTGGCAATTAGAACAGCATCTATTTCCGGATCGGCAAGTATTTGTTTGGGATCACTAGAACCTTTGATGGCGTATTTTGTAGAAACCTCTTTGGCCCTAGATGGCGAGAGGTCGCAAACGGCGGAAAGAGTTATTCCAGCCCTGAACATGGATGGAATGTGAATGGACTGGGAAATGATCCCAGCGCCAATAATGGCCATTCTCAGCTGTTGTGTATTTGCCATCTATAGATCACCTCTAGCAGTAAAAGGCAACTTCTAGTTTCTTGGCCTCAGAGTTGCAACCATCGGGCAAACAAAAGGGTCTGAGTTTTTGCTTAGACCAACATTGTTCAGATACTTCATGATTACCACGTAGCTAGAAAGTAAGTTCATCTCAACAAGTGGAATGGAGTGCTCTTTGCAGTAATCGAGCACGATCTTGTGCGCTCTTTTTAGATAAGGTCTTGCCATCGAAGGAAACAGATGATGTTCAACTTGGTAGTTGAGGCCTCCCATGAGGTTATCTGTTAGCCAACTGCCTCTGATGTTTCTGCTGGTTAGCACCTGTCTTGTGAAGAAGTCAATCTTGGCGTCTTTTTCAACCAGTGGCATTCCTTTGTGATTTGGAGCAAAGGCTGCTCCCATAAAGAATCCAAAGATCATCATCATGAAAAACCAAAGCGCTATAGCCCAGGCCCAGCCAAACAAAATTGCAAAGACCACATACGGAGCAACCTGTCGAATCATCATGAGACCGAATTCTAAGAACCTAGTTCCAATCTTGCGCTCTTTGTATTTCAAGCCAGCAAAGCTGTCGACCAATAAGTCAAATCCGGTAAACAAAAGAAGCAGCGGGAACAAATAGCCCTGACGCTCGGTGAGCCAGCGCTCTATGCCTTTTTTGGCATTTCTTGACTCCGGGGTGAAGCTTAGAACTCTAATGGCAATATCTGGGTCTTCGCCTATTTGGTTTGGCTTTTGGTGGTGCTTGTTGTGCTTGCGGAGCCAGAAGCCATAACTTAGACCCGCGAAAAGATTGGCCAACACCAAACCAAACCAGTCGTTGGCTTTATTGCTGCGGAAGATCTGTCTGTGTGCTGCCTCGTGAGCAATAAAGCCGTACTGAGCCGAGACAATACCGAGCAGCCCCACAACCAAGAAGGCCAAAAGAATAAAGATTGTGCTTTGATCCACCAACGTGGAGATGTAACCACCTAGGACCCAAAGGCCCGCCGAAATGATGGTGATCGCAATTAGGCGAATGATGTAAAAACTTGGCTTTTTCTCAAGTAACCCTGCGTTTCGCACGCGGTGCATAATCTCGGCAAACTGAGTCGGCGCCTGAATGCTGGTCATTACGCTCATTAGCCAAGTGTATGTTGCCCACGAATCTTTTCCGCCCCAAAGGCCGAAGTATCGTGAAAAAGGTCTATGAGTAGCTCTAGTTTCCCCATTCGCTAGGAGGACCTAGCCACAATAAGAACGTAAATAGGGCAATAACGGAGACAAACAAGGTCAATACCAAAATCACCGGATGGTTGATAAACCACCTAAACAGCTGATCGAATTTGGTCTTATCCAAAGGGTTGTTTGACTTCTCGGTGCGCCAGTCACCATCTAGTTGCTTGCGCTTCTCGAGATACTTCTCAAAAGGAACGGTTGCAAAAGGCACAATTGCAAGCAGTACAGCAACTGCCCCACGAACAAGAGGCCAGCGTTGATTTACTGCAACCAAAACTGCAGTAGCGGAGTAACCAATAAAGGCAAAACCATGGGTTGCACCAGCGATAAAGAACATGTTTGGCGCTAGGCCAATTGTTTCCCTGGCGATGATGGCTGCTATAAGCAAGCCCCAAGTCATCATTTCAATAAGTGCAAATGTTCCAAATATGGATTTAGGAGTTCCGTTCATCCTTCAAGCCTATTGCTGAAACTTGGCAATGCTTGGAACGAAGGAGCTGCTACCTGTTGAAATCGCCCTCGTCCTGGTCGCTTTCTCCACTAGAGCCATAAAAAGTATCTGGATAAGAAGTATTAGGTGAGTAACCTTCCGGGCCAGACCGAAAGTCGCCCTCTGCCATCGAAGGTCCAGAGTCGTTCTTGGTTTCAACCGGTGGTTTGTAAACCGTCGGATCAAAAGTCAGGATTTTCTTTAGCCAAGTAAATATCCCCATTTATGCTCCCCCAAAAGCAGTAGTTAATTCTTACCAGACAAGCTAGCTGGAGCCTCTGACATTTATGGGGGCGGGTCGTGCCTTTTTATTCCTTGGCTTTTACAGCCTCGTGGACCTCTATTGTCAGCTTTTCGATCCGTTTGCTCAGCTCATGAACCTGCTTTGTTAGCTCAAGGTTTTCCTGGTCTATTTGGTAGGTGTGTATAGCAAGATCTGAATTGATCTGATCTTCTCTTTTGGCAGCGATAAGCAATATCGCCCCCTGCAAGGCAGCAATGCAGGACAGGATGAGATTTAGCAAGATAAATGGGAATGGGTCAAACGAACCATCGTTGTTGAAATACATCCAGAGAGCTAGAAATCCAAGCGCTCCAAACACAAATGGCCATGACCCCATCGCGTTTCGAAGAACATCCGCTGATCGCTGGCCAAAACTCAGTTGGCTCTTTCCATACTTGGCGGTTGCAGGGTGGTTACTCCATTGGGACATTTGAAACTCCTGTCTTCTCGGCGGATCTCATATCAACGCTAGCCCACTAAGGCAACGCTTGGCCTCGGGTAAAGAATGCCCCAGTAATGCTTTAGATTAGTGTCATGAAATCCATCCCGCTAAGGCAAAAACACGCCAATCTTGGCGCTAGCTTCACCGACTTCGGTGGCTGGGAAATGCCAGTTAGATATAGCTCGGATTTAGCCGAGCACGAAGCGGTCAGAACCAAAGCTGGGCTATTCGATATCTCACACATGGGAGAGATTTTTATAGAAGGTAAGGATTCCGCTAGCTTCCTTGACTACGCACTAGTTGGAGCAGCTTCAGAAATTGCAGTTGGTAGAGCAAAGTACTCTCTAATCTGCAACGAAGCAGGCGGGATCATTGACGACCTCATTGTTTATCGCCTCACAGACACCAGCTACCTGGTGGTAGCAAATGCCTCCAATAAAGATGTAGTGTTTGGAGCCTTTCAAAAGCGAGTAACAGGCTTTGATGCCGAGGTAAGAGACGAATCAGACGCTTGGGTCCTCCTTGCAATTCAGGGGCCCAAATCTGTTGAGATTCTAGGAGCAATCACTTCAGCCCCGCTCTCAGACTTGAAGTACTACGCCATTTCAGAGGCAAAGATTGCAGACGTTGATTGCTTGCTGGCTCGAACTGGTTACACCGGCGAAGACGGCTTCGAGATCTATATTCCAGTGGCAGCAGCCGAGAAGGTCTTTGATGCACTTATGGCTGCTGGTTCTAAGTTTGATTTGATGCCAACCGGGCTCGCTTGCAGGGACACCCTCAGGCTGGAAGCTGGCATGCCTCTTTATGGCCACGAGATGAATGAAGATGTGAACCCGTACCAAGCTGGCTTTGGCAAGGTGGTTCGACTGGACAAGCCAGGGGACTTCGTTGGAAAGGCAGCTCTGACAAAGCTTTCGGAATCCAAGCCATTGAAGGTGCTAGTTGGCCTTGCCGGAGAGGGTAAGAGAGCAGCTAGAGCTGATTACGAGGTTTTTTCAGAGGGTTCAGAGACATCCATGGGAGTAATCACTTCTGGAGCACTGTCTCCAACCCTTGGCTATCCGGTAGCCATGGCAATGGTCGGGGCCGATTTTGCTGAAATTGGGACCTCAGTTAGCGTTGACATTAGAGGAACCAAGGCACCTTATAAAGTAGTAAAACTTCCCTTCTATAAGAGAACAAACCACTAGCAAAGCAAAGGAATATGGCTGATGACTAATCCCGAGAGCCTTCACTACACCAAAGAGCACGAGTGGCTTTCCATCGAGGGCGATGTAGCCACGGTTGGAATCACCGACTATGCAGCCGAGAAGCTAGGTGACATCGTGTTTGTTGACCTACCCAAGCTTGGAAGCTCGACCACTTATATGAAAATTTGTGGCGAAATTGAATCCACCAAGAGTGTCGGAGAGCTTTACGCCCCGGTAGATGGTGAAATAGTGGCAGTAAATGACAGCGTCACCGCAACACCAGAATTAGTAAACCAGGACCCCATGGGTGCCGGATGGTTGATCAAGATCAAATTCACAGAACTACCTGCTTTGCTAACCCATGAAGAATACGCTCAACTAACCAACGAGGGGTAACTACCAACAAATGCTTCCTGAGCACAAAGATTTCAAGTACCGCCACATCGGTCCTACCCCTCAAGAACAATCTGAGATGCTCAAGCAGCTTGGCTACTCATCCCTAGATGAGTTGATGGCAACCGCTCTACCTCAGGCAATCCAGTTCAAGGGTGATGGAAAACTTCCTGATCCATTGTCTGAATCAGACACCTTAAAAGCTCTTCGTGCTCACGCGAACAACAACAAAGTCACAACAAGCTTGATTGGTCAGGGTTACTACGGGACCCTGACTCCTTCTGTTATCAAGCGCAACGTTTTGGAAAACCCTTCCTGGTACACCGCTTACACTCCCTACCAGCCAGAAATTTCCCAGGGACGTCTAGAAGCAATCATTAACTTTCAGACCATGGTCAACGACCTAACTGGCATGAAAACTTCTAACGCATCCATGCTTGATGAATCCACAGCTGCAGCTGAAGCCATGCTTCTTGCGAGAAGAGGATCTTCTAGCCCAAGCAATGTGTTCTACGTCGACAACGACTGCTTCCCTCAGACCAAGGCTCTGTTGGAACACAGAGCAAGCCCAGTTGGAATTGAAATTACATACTTTGACGCAGCCAAAGGTGCCGCTGGTCTAGCTGGCGAGTACTTCGGTGTCTTGGTTCAGTACCCAGGATCATCTGGAAACCTGACTGACTTGAAGCCAATTTTTGCTGCAGCTAAAAAAGTCTCTGCACTTTCGGTTGCGGTTGCAGACCTTCTGGCACTTTGCCTAATTGAATCTCCTGGCAGTGCCGGAGCGGACATCTCGGTTGGAACTACCCAGCGCTTTGGAGTTCCCATGGGCTTTGGAGGACCTCACGCTGGTTACCTTGCCGTTCGCGATGACCTGGAGCGCTCAATGCCAGGAAGACTTGTTGGAGTATCCCTGGATGCCGACGGCGCACCTGCCTACCGCCTAACTTTGCAGACTCGTGAGCAGCACATTCGCCGTGAGCGAGCTACCTCTAACATCTGTACCGCACAGGTGCTGCTCGCTGTTATGGCTGGAATGTATGCGGTGTACCACGGTCCAAAGGGGCTTCGCTCTATTGCGCTTGAGGTTCACCACAAGACTCTTGCTCTTGCCGAGGCACTGAAGAAAGCCGGACTTGCAGTTTCACCAAATGAGTTCTTCGACACCTTCCAGGTCACGGTCCCAAGCTCGAAAACAGTTTATGAGGCAGCTAGAAAACAAGACATCACGATGTTGGTTCTAGATGACAAAACTGTTGGCATTTCTATCGATGAAACCATCGATGGGGAAATGCTGAACAAGATTGCGGCTTCCTTTGGCGCCGGCAAGGTCGACTATGTCTTCAACGCTTCAGCTGCTAGCAAGCTTGGAACACTTTCTCGGAAGGACGAGTACCTAACCCATCAGGTGTTCAACTCTCATCACTCGGAAACTGCAATGCTTCGTTACCTAAAGCGTCTTGCGGACTACGACTACGCACTAGACCGCGGAATGATTCCACTTGGCTCTTGCACCATGAAGCTGAACTCAACTACCGAAATGGAAGCCGTCACCTGGCCCGAGTTTGGCAACATGCACCCATTTGCTCCCAAGGAAGACGTTGCAGGTTACCTGAACCTAATCGAAGAGCTAACCGGTTGGCTCTGTGATGTAACTGGCTACGACGCAGTTTCACTGCAGCCAAACGCGGGAAGCCAGGGAGAGCTTGCTGGTCTTATGGCAATCCGCGGTTACCACCACTCTCGTGGTGATCAGCAGCGTGAGGTTTGCTTGATTCCTTCTTCTGCCCACGGCACCAACGCAGCATCTGCGATCTTGGCGGGTATGAAGGTAGTTGTTGTTGCTTGCGACGAGCTAGGAAACGTGGACCTAGAAGACATCAAGCAAAAGATCGCCGAAGCTGGCGACAAGCTTTCAGCTTTAATGGTGACCTACCCTTCTACCCACGGAGTTTACGAAGAAGCTATTGCTGACATTTGCGACATGGTTCATGCCGCAGGTGGCCAGGTATACATCGATGGTGCTAACACCAACGCTGTGGTTGGCTACGCCAAGTTTGGACTTTTGGGTGGCGACGTATCGCACCTGAATCTTCACAAGACCTTCTGTATCCCTCACGGTGGTGGTGGCCCAGGTGTTGGTCCAGTAGCAGCTAGGGCCCACCTAGCTCCTTTCTTGCCAGGACACTCGCTGGCTCAGATTGAACTTCCTAACTTTGGACCAATTTCTGGAGCTCCTTTTGGTTCAGCATCGATCTTGCCTATCTCATGGGCCTACATTCGCATGATGGGTAACCAGAGCTTGCGCGATGCAACCTCTGTTGCGGTGTTGTCTGCTAACTACGTAGCGATGAAGTTAAAGGATCACTTCCCGCTTTTGTATACCGGTAACGCTGGTTTGATTGCTCACGAGTGCATTATCGACATTCGCGGAATCACAAAAGAAACCGGCGTTAGCGTCGACGACGTAGCAAAGAGATTAATTGATTATGGTTTCCACGCTCCAACAATGAGTTTCCCGGTTTCAGGAACACTAATGATTGAGCCAACCGAGTCAGAGCCGAAGCAAGAAGTCGATCGCTTCATCGAAGCCATGATTGCCATCAAAAACGAGATCAACCAGCTTGGCGCTGGCACCTGGAGTCCTGAAGATAACCCTCTTCGCCAAGCCCCTCACACCGCCAAGATTTTGACCGGGGAATGGAACCACCCTTACTCGAGAGAGTTGGCAGTGTTTCCTGTCAAGTCGCAGCACCTTTGGAAGTACTGGCCAAAGGTTAGACGTGTGGACTCGGTCTATGGAGATCGTAACTTGGTGTGCTCTTGCCCACCACCGGAAGCTTTCGCCTAAATCTATTTTTTGGACTTAGCAAATACTTTTGCTAGAACTATTCCTAGTGCTGCACCAAGCAGCTGTGCAATTACAAAACTTGGAACCGACTGGGCCCCGATTCCAGCAAAGCTGTCAGTAAAGATTCTTCCAACCGTCACGGCAGGGTTGGCAAATGATGTGGATGAAGTAAAGAAATATGCTGAGCCAATCCAAGCTGGAACTGCAATTGGAATTAGATCGGCACGCTTGGATTGAATCAAATTAAGAATGATAAAAACTAGTCCTGCGGTAGCGACAACCTCACCAATAGCTGTGCCCTCGCTAGCCATCCCCTTACTCGAAACCTGGATTGCTACAGAACCGAACATAACGTTTGCCAGGATTGCTCCTGAAATAGCGCCAGCGAATTGCGCGGCAAGATATGGGGCGACTCTTGGAGCCTTAAATCTCTGGTTGATAGCCAAAGCCATCGAAACAACTGGATTGAAATGGGCTCCGCTTACTGGGCCAAGAGTGAGGATTAGCAAACCAAGAGCCAAGGCGGTAGATAGTGCGTTGGCAATGAGGGCAACTAGTAGATCACCGGAAAGGTGACTGCCCATAATGCCAGAGCCAACTATGGCTGTAACAAGAAGGGCTGTTCCTAGAAACTCTGCGAATAATGCCTTGTAATTCATGCTGGCCCTAACTAATTGTCTAACTGTTCAGTATTTAGGCTAGCTCAGCAGGCATAAATGTTTTGCTAGCGACAGGCTTGACTTATTTACTGGCTAATGACTCAGCAAGGATTTGCTTGACCATAGGAACAACTTCAGTTCCTAGCAATTCAATAGAGGTCATCAGCTTGGAGTGGGGCATAGGTCCAGTTGAGTACTTTAGGTCAAAGCGGTTAGCCCCCACTGACTGAAGCGCGTAAGCGATCTTTTTAGCAACTGTCTCAGGAGAACCAACATACAAGCTTCCGTTGTAGACCTCATTCAAGTAGTGATCTTTGGTCATCGGACCCCAGCCTCGTTCTTTGCCGATGCGACCAAAACTAGATTCGTAACTTGGCCAGAGCTCTTCAATCGCCTGCTCATCAGTTTTTGCAATGTGACCTGGTGAGTGAATAGAAATCTGACGAACCTCGTTACCAAAGTGCTCCATCTGCTCGTGATACAACTTCGCATAAGGATAGAAACGTGCAGGGTCTCCCCCGATGATTGCCAAGGCTAGATTGGCATTTAGCCTGGCGGCACGAATAACGCTTTCTGGAGATCCTCCAACACCGACTCGAAGAGGAATTTGACCGCGCTCGGTTTTTGGATACACCTCTTGGTTCACAAGTGGCGGCCTGATCGATCCGGACCAGTTCACTGGCTGTTCCTTTAGAAGCTCAACCAGCATCTCTAGTTTCTGTTCGAACAGTTCTGCGTAGTCTGAAAGCTCATATCCAAACAGTGGGAAAGATTCGGTAAATGATCCTCGTCCAGCGGTTATCTCTGCACGTCCATTTGATAGACCATCCAAGGTTGCAAATCTTTGGTAAACCCTGATTGGGTCTTCAGAGGACAAAACTGTCACACCAGATCCGAGAGTAATTCTGTCGGTTTTGGTTGCGATTCCAGCAAGAACAGTGTCTGGTGCAGTAACTGCGAAGTCATCGCGGTGGTGTTCGCCGATGTTGAAGTTATCAAGGCCAACTTGTTCAGCTAGAACGGCTTCTTCGACAACGTTTCTAAGGACCTGACCTGCAGCTTCAGGCGTGCCGTCGTCTCTTAGGGTCATGTCCCCGAAGGTGTCTAGACCAAACCTAATGTTCACTGCTCAATGTCCCTTTTCTCGTCTCCCGCTTTGAGGTCAACCAATTGGTAGCCAGTTTGTTCCCAAACTACTTAGAAAGGCTGTTCCAATAGTCATCGATTGCTTTCATTGTCTCTACTGGGTTCTCCTCTTGGGCGAGGTGTCCAGAATTGGGGATAACAACCAAGCTTGAGCCCTCAATCATGGTTGCGAGCGCCTCGGTATCTGCTGTTGCCACCACCACGTCAGTATCTCCAGTGATTAGCAGCGTTGGGATCTGGATCTCAGCCAAGCGCTCTTTGACGTCAAAGGTTCGAGGTGCTCGGTTGAACTCCCAGAAGCCTTCTTCCCAGCCGATGATATCTAACGGTGCCCGATAGCCAGCTTTGATTTCATCGGTGATCTTTGATTTATCGAACCAGGACCTGTCCAGTAAATCCATGCCACTTGAGGCTATCGAGGAAACTAGCAGTGGACCTAGGTGATCTAGCTGCGGGATGCTGAAGATCCAGTTGAAGCCAGATGGTGAACCGGCCGAGGACAAGATTGCGGGCGAGATAAGAATAAGACCGGTAACTGCACCAGGGTTATCAACCACATACTGCGCTGCCTGAGTTCCGCCGGCGGAGTGTCCAACAAGGAACACTTCTCTATCGCTTGCATACTCCGCTATTAGCTCATCAAGGATCAGGTCGTTACCTACTGATCCGTATGGATTCTCACCCCCCCAGCTACTTGGTCTTTGCGTAAAGCCAAAACCTGGGCGATCATAAGCGATGACGTCTCCGTAAGCACTGAGTGGCTCGGTGACAAAACGATAGGAAAAGGTATTGGCCCCAAAGCCGTGCAGCAGAATAAACACCGGTGGCTTATCGCATTCGCTTTCTTGCTGGCAATCAAACTCGGTTACGTCCGTGTAAACATCAATCCCCTGAGCCTTAGCAAAGCTAGCCCCCGACCCAGCTGCTTCGTGATAGGTCTTGGTTCCGCTGGTTTCAACGGGAATCAAGAAAGGAACGACTAGGGCTGCTACCAAAAGTCCTAGCAACACTCTGGAAAGGACCTTCAGGGCTTTTTTCATGCCTTCAGCCTACGCCCGGGGAAGAAGTTTTGAAGGAATTACAAATTCTTGTAGACAGCCTCTATTTGCCAACCATCTGGGTCAGTGAGATAAGCAGCGTAGTAGCCTGGTCCGAAATCTGACCAGATTTTTGGCTCTCCCTTGCTTGTGCCACCCATCGCAATGCCTTGCTTGTGCCATTCGTCAACGGCTTCCTTGCTGGGGGCTGTAAACGCCAAATGAAAACCAGGCCCTGGCGACAACTCAGTTGAGAAACGCTCTTTTATTGTGAACTTATCCTCATTGACTTCATTTCCATACCCGATTGCCTGGTGCTTCTCACCTGGACGTAAATCCTCGAATGCTCGTATGTAGCCCAAGGGCTTCAGAATCGCATCGTAAAAGATACTGGAGGCTTCGATCTCCGAAACTCCGATGCTAATGTGGTGAATCATTCTCCTAGGATACTGAAGGCACAAAGTGGATAAATTTCAGACCATCTGCGGCCTGAAGTGGCACTAGTTACTGGGAAGTGCCTGAGAGCTGGGGTAAAGCTTTTGCTAGCTGGGCCGATAGGTGGTTTGCTTAGTAGGTACAAAAACCCACCACTTATTTAGGGGACATCCTTGTTTAGACTCTCGACCGTTTCACTTGCCAACCGCTCAGTTGTGGGGCTCTTGACCATAATCCTTACAGTGGCTGGGCTAATCTCCCTCGGTTCGCTAAAGCAAGAACTACTCCCCTCTTTTGAAGTGCCACAGGCTTCTATCGTCACGACTTACCCAGGTGCCTCTCCTGAGGTAGTCGATGCCCAAGTTTCTTCCATCATCGAAGACGAGGCCAGGATTCTAAAAAACCTGGTGAATGTCACATCAACGTCTCGAGCTAACGTCTCGGTTGTTCGCGTGGAGTTTGATTTTGGTGTCACAACCGCTCAGGTTGAAGAAGAACTAAACCGCGTGGTGGCTAATGTTCAAGATTCACTTCCTGCAGATGTTGAGCCAAGAGTTATCTCGGGATCTTTTGATAGCGTGCCGATTATCGTCTTGTCAGTTGCCTCAACAACTGGCGACAACGAAGCAATTTCTGAAGTTCTGGAAGACATCGCTGTTCCGATTTTGTCCCAAGTTCCTGGAATTCAGGAAATCACTGTAGCTGGAGGAAAAAAGAAGCAGATCACTCTTGATCTACGAACCAGCGTACTTTTGGCCAATGGTTTATCGCAGACTTCAATTACCGATGCTCTCAGGGCCAATGGTTTTATACTTCCAGCCGGTTCAATCACCGACACCGAAGGCGAACTCCAAATTGAAATTGGAACCAACGTCAACTCTCTTGAAGATTTTGAGAATCTTCCCCTGGTTGCATCAGCAACCTCATTTGCACAACTGCCTAGTGGCCTAACTGGAGCTACCACCACACCAAGAATTCTTACCATCGGCGAAGTTGCAGAAGTGACTTACGACTACGAGCCGGTTACTTCTATATCTAGAACCAATGGCCTTGATTCCCTTGGAATCCAGGTCACCAAGACTCAAGAAGGCAACACGGTTGCAATTTCAAACGGCGTTGAAGCAAAAATTGATGAACTGGTGGAAAAACTAGGTGGCGATGTTGAGATCACCACCGTGTTTGATCAGGGTCCTTTTGTTGAAAAGCAGCTAGAGAACCTAAGTATTGAAGGTTCCCTTGGACTTACCTTTGCCATTTTGATCATCTTGATCTTCTTGACTTCCATTCGATCGACCTTGGTAACAGCCATCTCGATTCCGACCTCCTTGCTTGTTACCTTTATCGGTCTATGGGTTTCTGGCTACAGCCTGAACCTGTTTACCCTGAGCGCGCTAACCATTGCAGTTGGTCGAGTCGTGGACGACTCGATTGTGGTTATTGAAAACATCAACCGGCACCTTTCATATGGCGAGCCGAAAAAGCGCGCCATTATTGACGCCGTAAAAGAGGTAGCTGGAGCCATTACCTCAGCTACCATCACCACCGTTGCGGTGTTCCTGCCAGTTGCCCTAGTTGGAGGCATTGTTGGAGAGCTCTTTAGGCCCTTCAGCTTCAGCTTTACAATCGCCCTGCTCGCTTCCCTCGTGGTTTCTCTAACAATCGTTCCAGTTCTTGCCTACTGGTTCCTAAAAGCACCCGTCAGCGAAGAGCAGAGCTTGAAAGAATCTGCCAAGACAGCAGCTACCCGCATGGAGAAAGCTCGCAAGCTTGAGGAAGAAAAAGAAAAGCGCAGCTGGTTACAGCGCGGTTACATCCCCGTACTAACGAAAACCCAAGCAAAGCCAGGGCTCACTCTGGTTGCAGCCGGTGCAATTTTGTTATTCACCTTCTCACTTGTTCCGCAGCTAAAAACCGACTTCATCGGTGACTTTGGTGGAGACACCTTCGTGGTTCGTCAAGAACTGCCTGCTGGAAGCACATTCGAGCAGCGCGACGAGGCTTCCAAGATTGTTGAGGATCTAATTCTCGAACAAGAAGGCGTTGAGACGGTTCTTGCTACCTTTGGCGGAAGAGCCGATGGTCGCGTGAACTTTGGTGGCAACACTAACGCGACTACCATTCAAGTTTCGGTCAGTAAGGACGCCGACAACACGGCAATTCAAGAAGCCGTCCAAGCGGAGTTTGATTCTCGTGATGACATTGGTGAGGTAACCCTTCCGCAGGGTGGCGGTGGCCTAGGCGGCTCCGGCACCATCGACATCAAACTCTCGGCTACCAGCGATGACGCATTGTTCGCGGCAGTTGAGAAGGTCCGATCCGGAATGCTCGAAGTCGAAGGCATCTCCGACATCTCCTCTTCCCTTTCAGAGCAACAGCGAACCCTGAAGATAACTGTTGATCGTGTGGCAGCAGCAAGAGCCGGGCTAACCGAGATTCAGGTTTCGGGTATTGTTGCAGCCACTCTAAGACCAGGCTCGATTGGGGATGTAAACATTGAGAACGAAGCGACTCCGATATTCATCGTTCAAGAGAATTCTCCCGCCACCTTGGAAGAAATTCGCGACATAAGAATCCCAACAAGAACCGGTGTTATCTCCCTTGACAGCATCGCTGACATCCAGGAGGTTCAGGCACCGGTAGCTATCACCAGCGAAAAAGGTGACCGGGTAGCTACCATTTCGCTAACTCCTGACTCTGATGACCTGGGAGCTGTCACCAGAGCGGTGACCGAGGCGCTTGATGCTGTTGAGCTACCAGTTGGTGCAACTGCCAACATCGGTGGAGTCTCTGCCGATCAGGCTGAGTCCTTTGGTCAGCTAGGGCTGGCTTTGCTAGCAGCGGTAGCAATTGTGTACCTAGTAATGGTTGCAACCTTCAGTAGCTTGGTGCAGCCATTGATCTTGTTGATATCGATTCCATTTGCTGCAACCGGTGCACTTGGTCTACTACTACTTACCGATACTCCACTAGGTGTTCCAGCACTTATTGGAATGCTGCTTCTGGTTGGTGTGGTGGTCACAAACGCCATTGTGCTTATTGACCTAATAAACCAATATCGAAAGCAGGGTAAGTCAATTCAGCAGTCAATCATGGATGGCTCAAGACAGCGTCTTCGCCCTATTGTGATGACAGCGCTAGCAACAATATTTGCGCTTTCTCCGCTAGCTCTTGGTATCACCGGTGGAGGATTTATTAGCCAGCCGTTGGCAATCGTCGTTATAGGTGGTTTGGTTTCCTCGACAGTATTGACTCTGGTCATTGTTCCAGTTCTTTACTGGCTCATCGAAGGCAGAGCTGAGCGTAAGTTGCTAAAGGCTAAAGCTAAAGGAAAGCGCAAGCCAAAGGCAAAGCCAAGAAAGCGCCTAGCGCTCAAACGCTAAGCTTTCTTACTTATGAAGTCCTTGGAGAATTTAGTCTGGATCGACTGCGAGATGACAGGTCTCGACGTCGAAAAAGACTCGCTGATTGAGATTGCCGTTTTGGTAACCGACTCCGAACTAAACATTCTCGATGAGGCTGGGCTAAGCGTTGTAATCAAGCCAAGGCCAGATTCGCTTGCGCAAATGGGAGATTATGTAACCCAAATGCATAAGGAGTCTGGCTTACTGCCACTTCTTGCCGATGGTCTAGAAATTGCAGACGCAGAACAAAAGATTCTGGATTACGTCAAAGGTTTCGCACCGGAGGTTAGAACTGCTCCACTGGCTGGAAACTCAATCGGCACCGACCGGATGTTTCTAAATAGATACATGCCAAAGCTAGATGCTCACCTGCACTATCGAAACATCGACGTGTCTTCGGTGAAAGAACTAACTAAGCGCTGGTTTCCCAAGGTCTATTTCCAGCTACCTAAAAAATCTGGTGGTCATAGGGCCCTAGCTGATATCAGGGAGTCGATAGCGGAGCTTCGCTACTATCGACAGACAGTGTTTGTTTCCCAGCCCGGGCCAGAATCGGAAGCGGCCAAGCAAATAGCCGACCACCTATAAACGCAATAGAATATAGAAGCTTTGGGCTTAGCTCAAAGACATGGTGGGTATAGCTCAGCTGGTAGAGCGCCTGGTTGTGGTCCAGGATGTCGCGGGTTCAAGTCCCGTTACTCACCCCAATAGATGATTTTCATCACTCAAAGAGAGCTAGCTTTATCTCATGACATCATTTGTTCTCTCCCCGGAAGTTTCCGAGGCGCTAGCTGCAGGTAAGCCGGTTGTGGCTCTTGAGTCAACAATCATCTCTCATGGTCTGCCAAGACCAAGGAACCTTGAGGCAGCAAAAGAATTCGAAGAGATTCTTAGATCCAGTGGCGTGGTTCCAGCAACGATTGCCATCCTTGATGGCGTTCCTCAAATTGGGCTTGATGCCAAAGGTGTCGACCGAATCGCCAACGAGGACCTAGCAAAAGCCAGTGTTCGAGACATTCCGATTCTTGCGGCCAAAAAAGCTTCCGGGGCCACAACCGTTGCCGCTACCGCGCACCTTGCTTCTCTGGCCGGAATTAGAGTCTTTGCAACTGGGGGCTTGGGTGGAGTGCACCGGGGGGCTATAGAAACTTTCGACGAGTCCGCCGATCTTTCAACCCTCGCAGTTACCCCAATCACTGTTGTTTCCGCAGGGGTGAAGTCCGTATTGGATATCCCAGCAACTCTAGAAAGACTAGAAACCTTGTCAGTGCCAGTTATTGGCTACAAGACAAAAAAGTTCCCAGCCTTTTGGCTAACCGACTCGGGATACACCCTTGATTGGCAGCTGGATTCAGCTGCAGAAATTGCAGCGGCAATGAAGGCCCAAGACGAGCTTGGCCACGGTCAAGGAATTGTTGTCGCCAATCCAATTCCCCTTCAGCAACAGTGGGATCCAAAAGAACACGACCGAGTGCTGGCAATAGCATTCGAAGCCGCCAAGAAAGCTGGGGTTACCGGTAAAGCGGTAACGCCATTCTTGCTTGGTTTCATTGTTGAAGAATCCGGTGGTAAGTCCTTGGAAGTAAATCTTGATTTGGCAAGAAACAACGTGCGAGTTGCAGGCGAGATTGCGAAAGCTTGGGCGGCAATTTCGTGAACAAGATCTTGGTTATCGGAGACGTAATCGAAGACCTGATAGTAATCCCTGAAGAAAGAATTAGACCAAACACAGACACCAAAGCCCAAATTCAAAAGTCCATGGGTGGCCAAGCTGCCAACGTTGCAGCTTGGGTTTCACATAACGGCGCAGCCGCAACCTTTATCGGCTGCGTTGGCAGCGCTGATGTAGTCAAGCTCGAGCAGGAACTAAAGGCTCAGGGAATAAAGAGTCAATTGCAAACAAGTGATAATCCAACCGGCTCGCTGGTGGTTCTAGTTGATGGGCAAAGTAGATCCATGTTGACTGACCGCGGTGCAAACCAAGATTTGGATCTAGCAAAGATTGATCCATCTGGTTTTGGAGTTGTCTACGTTTCTGGATATAGCTTGCTCGGAAGGTCCCTAAGTGAAGTGTCAATTTTTGCCACCAAAGTGAAAGCAGCTGGCGCACTGTTAGCAATCGATCCTGGCTCTTACGGATTCATAAACGATCACGGTGTGGATAGTTTTCGTGAGTTGATTAGCCTTGCTGACATCGCATTTCCAAATCAAGAAGAACAAGATCTTCTAGAGCTTTCAGGAAAGGTAAGGCTAAACGTTGTTACCTCTGGCCATCTTGGAGCTAAGGCCTACACAAACAATGGCGAATTGGTTGAAGTTGCCTCCATTGGTTCAAATCTTGTGGATCCAACTGGCGCAGGAGATGCGTTTTGCGGCGGGTTCTTAGCTCGGCTGGTCCAAGAGCCAGACTTTCAGCAGCTCTCCTCGGAAGCGGTAGCGAGTGCCCTTCGGGCGGGTGCTGAGGCTGGATCCAAGGCTGTAGGGATCATGGGAGCTAGACCAGAAGTTCTCCCCAGCAAATAGCCCCTAACCTTCAGGGAAAGCTTGAACTTATCCACAGGGTTATACACCGCCCCAAAGAGACAGTCTTAGCCCTCGGTTGCCCTTTGAATTACAAGTTCTCTAACCCTCGCAGCATCGGCAGAGCCTGACATGGCCTTCATAACGGCACCAATCACTGCCCCTGCAGCCTGTAGCTTTCCTTCACGAATCTTTTCTAGAACATCTGGCTGCTCAGCAAGCACCTTATCTATTGCCGCAAGTAGTGCTCCATCATCTGAGACAACCTCAAGCCCTCGCGCTGCAACAATGGCTGCCGGATCTCCCTCACCTGCCAAGACTCCAGTTAGAACTTCTCGAGCTAACCGGTCAGTAAGTTTTCCTGATTCAATGAGCTCGGCAATCTGGGCAACCTGAACTGGAGTAATTGACAGCTCAGTGATGTCTTTGTCTTCACTGTTTGCAATTCTTGCAAGCTCACCGGTCCACCACTTTCTAGCAGCTTGTGGCTTGGCTCCAGCTTTGACGGTTTCGTCAATCTCGTCCAGCAAATCTGAGTTCACAACATCGCGGAACTCTAGTTCGCTAAAGCCCCAAAGTTCCATAAGTCTCTTGCGACGAACTGCTGGCTTTTCAGGCAAGGTGGCTCGAATCTGTTCGATCCACTCTTTTGAAGGCTTAATCGGAACTAGATCTGGTTCTGGGAAGTAGCGGTAGTCGTCGGCATCTGATTTTGGTCGACCAGAAGAAGTTGCTCCGCGGTCTTCGTGCCAGTGTCGGGTTTCTTGAATAATGGCAACGCCTTGTGAAAGCAGGTGCGCTTGCCTTTGGATTTCGTACTTCACAGCTCGTTCGATACTTCGAAGCGAGTTCACATTCTTGGTCTCGGTTCTGGTGCCAAGCTTTGCTTCGCCCTTAGGTCTAATGGAAACGTTCGCGTCACATCGAACGTTTCCTCGTTCCATGCGAGCATCAGATACCCCAAGATTTTTTACAATCTCGCGAATAGAGCGAACATAAGCTGCTGCCAGTTCAGGGGCTTCATCGCCTGCACCGTAAATGGGTTTGGTGACGATTTCAACCAGTGGAACGCCAGCCCTATTGAAATCAACCAGCGAGTACTCTGCCCCTTGGATTCTTCCGGTGCTGCCTCCAACGTGAGTAAGCTTTCCAGCGTCTTCTTCCATGTGAGCGCGTTCAATCTCGACTGTGAAGACTTTGCCAGATGGCACCTCGATGTCTATCTTTCCCTCGAAAGCAATTGGCTCGTCGTACTGCGAAGTCTGGAAGTTCTTGGCTAGGTCAGGGTAGAAGTAATTCTTTCTGGCAAATCTTCCGGTTGCTGCGATCTGGCAGTCCAGAGCTAAACCAATCTTGATTGAGTTTTCAATGGCCTTGCCATTTACGGCAGGCATTGCTCCTGGGAACCCAAGGCAATTTGGGCAAACGTTGGTGTTTGGCTCATCACCAAATACGTTTGCACAACCACAAAACATCTTGGTGTTGGTGTTTAGCTCGACGTGAACTTCGAGTCCGATTACAACCTCGTAAGCTTCGAGGGCTTTTTGGTAATCCATTAGCTGATCTTTGGCCATTAGTTCACCTTCAGCTCTGGAGCAAAGTCCATCATTTTCTTGGACCACTTGGCTTCAAGTAGTTTCTCTAGTACCGCTCCAACTTTGTATAGTCTTGCGTCCTCGCGAGCTGGCGCCAAAAATTGTGCACCGACAGGCAAGTTATCTTCTTTGGCAAGGCCTACCGGAAGGCTCATGCCAGGAATTCCTGCCAGGTTGGCAGGAATGGTTGCGATGTCGTTTAGATACATCGCAAGTGGGTCTTCTTGCTTTTCTCCCAGCTTGAAAGCAGTGGTTGGAGCAGTCGGTGAAACCAACACGTCGGCTTTTTCAAATGCCTTAGCAAGGTCAGCTTGGATCAAGGTTCTGACCTTCTGTGCGCTGCCGTAGTAAGCGTCGTAGTAACCAGAAGAAAGTGCATAGGTGCCGAGGATGATTCTGCGTTTTACCTCTGGACCAAAGCCGGCTTCACGGGTGGAAGACATTACCTTTTCAACCGTTGCAGCACCTTCTGGCATAACCCTTAGGCCAAATCGAACTGAGTCAAAGCGAGCCAGGTTTGAAGAAGCCTCTGCTGGTTGAATCAGGTAGTAAGCAGCGATTGCATATTGAAAGCTTGGGCAGCTGACCTCGACTATTTCAGCACCAGCTGCAACCAGCAGCTCTAGCGCCTCATTGAATTTTTCAGAGACTCCTTTTTGGAAACCCTCACCGGTGAGTTCCTTGATGATTCCGATTCTTAGGCCCTTCACTGAATCGTTTTTGGCCGCTTCGGTCATGGAGCCCAGGCTCTCAGGCAGAGAGGTAGCGTCCATCGGATCGTGACCGACAATCGCATCTTGCAGCATCGCTGCATCCATAACACTTCTAGTTACTGGTCCAACCTGATCTAGCGAAGAACCAAGGGCGATTAATCCGTATCTTGAAACAGCTCCATAGGTTGGCTTTACTCCGACAGTTCCAGTAACGGCAGCTGGGAATCTAATTGAGCCACCAGTATCAGAACCGATCGCAAGCGGAGCTTGCATTGAAGCAACTGCTGAAGATGATCCACCGCCAGAACCACCTGGGGTTCTGGTTAAATCCCAAGGGTTCAAAGAGGGCCCGTAGGCGGAGTTCTCAGTTGAAGAGCCCATGGCGAATTCATCAAGGTTAGTTTTGCCAAGGATTGGCATTTTGTTTGCGAGAATCTTCTTGACAACGGTGGCATCGTATGGCGGCACCCAACCCTGCAAGATCTTTGATCCGGCAGTTGTTGCAATTCCAATAGTTGCCAGGTTGTCCTTTACGGCGATTGGAACTCCCGCGAGCGCCGGAAGAGATTCACCCTTGGCTCTTTGGTCATCCACTTGCTTTGCCTGGGAAAGAGCAAGCTCGTGGGTAACGGTGAGGTAGCTATTGATCTTCGGGTTTAGCTTGTCGATGTTGTCTAGCTGGGCTTTAGTGAGCTCAACCGAGGAAATCTCTTTTTTGACCAGCATGCTGGCAAGTTCACTTGCGGATTTGGACAGAAGTTCCATTTATTCCTCATCCAAAATCGCCGAGACTTTGAACCGGCCGGAGTCGCTGTCAGCGGCTCCGGACAGAGCCTGCTCTTGGGTTAGGGATGGTGTTACAACATCCTCACGGAAGACGTTGGACATTGGAATTGGGTGGCTGGTGGCCACAATGTCCTGACTGGCAACCGCCTTGACAGTGGCAACCGAATCAACAATCAGGGCTAACTGGCTGGCGAATTGGGCAACCTCAGCTTCGGTTACCTCTATACGAGCTAATCCAGCTAGGTGCCGAACCAGTTCGGGGGTGATTTCAGTCATGAAAACTCTCGGTTGATTAATTCGATTAAGTCCTGGCTTTGGACCCGGAGGCCAGTCTAGCAAGATAGAAATTACTTGATATTGGGGTTGATTTGGGCGCTAAAGTAGAGACTTAGGCCCTAAACTCACACCACAAGAAAAGGTAAGTTCAATTGGAAAACTCAGAATTCACGGTCGCATTTAGAGGCTACGACAAAGATGAGGTAGACACCACATTTGCGTCCATGCGCGAAGAACTTGAGCACGTACGCGAGTACAACTACAAAGCTGCCAGCGAGGTTGAGTTTCTAAAAAGCGAGATCGCTAGCCTAAAGCAGCGCCTAAAGCGCGATTCCGGAACCGGATACGCAGAGCTTGGTGCCCAGTTTGAGCAGACTCTTCGCGTTGCCGAGGAGCAGGCCAGAAAGCTTATGACCGATGCCGGTCAAGATGCCCTTCGTGTTCGCGAGACCGCTAAGGCTGAAGCCGAGCAACTAAGCCGCAAAGCAGAAGCTGCCGCTCAGAAACTTCTTTCCGAGACTGAAAGCAAAGTTAAGGAAATCCGTCTAGAGGCTGAAAGAAAGAGTGCTGAAACAATTTCTGCCGCTAAGACCCAGGCCGCGGAAGCTGCCGAGAAGACCGTACACGCACAGCGTGAAGCTGCAGCTATCAGATCAGAGGGTGAAAGATTTGCCGCCGAGTTGCGCGCTCAAGTTCACCGCGAAACTGAAGAAGCAAGAGCTGTTGCTACCGAACTTTCCCAGAGAACCGCTCAGCTTCGTGTTGAGCTAGAGGCAGAACTAAAGACTAAGCGTGACGAGAGCGAGCAAGAGGCTCTTCGTATGTATGAATCAGCTGTTAAGCAGGCTCAGCAAGCAACCGAGGAAGCAAACAAGGCCGTTGCCGAAGCTTCAAGATTGTCAGCAGAGCTGAACGCAGAAGCTGAGAGAATTCTTCGCGAGGCTAAGTTGCAGGCCAACAACGTTACCGAAGATGCACAGCGAAACGCTGGAAACCTTATCAACCAGTCACGTCGTCGTGCCGAGCTACTTGCTCGCAAGTCTGAGGCTTACGCTAACGCTGTAATTGTTGACGGCCAGGAGCGTCTAGCTCGCTGGGAGTCTGAGTCGAACGAAATCGAAGACTTCCTAAACACCATGAAGTCTTTGATGTCCACCGAGTCCATGGTGGCAGCCGATGAGACCATAGTTCAAAGCGAATTAGAGGGCACTTCAGCTTCGATTACTGACGGAGCAGATCAGCCAGCGGTTGACTACAGCGAAGGCACCAGAGCTAGCTATGAGCCAATCGAAGTTGAATCCTACGAGGACAACAAGAGAGACTAATTCGCCTTTAGGCGCTTTAGAAACTCTGCTTCACTAATAACCTCAACACCAAGTGATTCTGCCTTGGCTAGTTTTGAACCAGCGCTAGCACCAGCCAATACAAAAGCTGTGTTTTTAGACACCGACGATGCAGCCTTACCCCCGGCAGCGATAATGGCCTCTTCCGCCTGATCTCTGGTTAACGATTCCAGGGTTCCAGTAACTACGATGCTCATTCCAGAAAACACACCGGATCCGCCAACAGATATTTCCTGCGTGAAATTCACACCGGCTTTTTTCCAAGCCGAAACTATTTCTTTATGCCAATCAACCGCAATCCACTCTTTGATGGTCTTGGCAACCACCTGACCAACTCCGTCCACTCCAGCAAGTTGTTCTTCGCTGGCGCCAAAGATTTTTTCTATTGAGCCAAAGGTGTTCATCAGTGACCTCGCAGCAACCGGGCCAACGTGCCTGATAGAAAGTGAAACCAACACCCGCCAAGCAGGTTGCGACTTTGCTTTTTCGAGCTCTTCCAAGAGTTTGGTAGCAACGGCAGCGGGCGAACCGTCTGCTTTTCGGAAGTACTCGACTACCTTTTCCTTTCCTTTGGCATCCAGCTTGGCAGCACCGGTGTCAGCATCAACCACGCGGGATTTGATCGGCAGTAGTTTTTCTAGCGTCAAGGTAAACAGGTCAGCCTCAGATTTCACCGGCGGGTCTTTTGGTTCAATTGGCTGGGTGAGCGCAACAGCGGTAACAAAACCAAGCGCTTCGATATCCAAAGCGGAACGGGAACCGATGTATGCAATTCTTTCGCGAAGCTGGGCAGGACAGCTTTTGGCGTTTGGGCAACGAAGGTCAACGTCACCGTCTTGGGCTGGGGCAAGCAAGCTTTGACACTCTGGACACTTTTTTGGCATGGCAAACTTTTTCTCCAAGCCATCGCGAAGGGCCACAACCGGACCCAAAATTTCAGGGATAACGTCTCCTGCTTTTCGAAGCACGACGGTGTCGCCTATCAGGATGCCTTTGGCTGCAACTACCTCTTGGTTGTGTAGGGTTGCGAACTCAACCTCGCTGCCTGCCACCCGAATTGGGTCCAAAACCGCGTATGGAGTGGCCCGCCCTGTTCTTCCTATGGAGACCTTGATGTCCAATAACTTCGTGTTGACCTGCTCAGGCGGGTACTTATAGGCAATGGCCCACCTGGGGGCTCTGGATGTAAAGCCCAGGCTTTGCTGCTTCGAGAACTCGTCGACTTTGATCACAACACCGTCAATCTCGTGCTCAAGGGTGTGACGTTTGGCTTCGAAGTCCAGAATGTATTGCTTCACTTCTTTTGATGTTTTGTAAACCTTGTAACGAGAAGATGTTGGAAGTCCCCAGGTTTTGAGCTGCTGGTAAAGATCCGACTGGGCCTTGACCGAGTCGTCCTTGAGCGCTCCGACCCCGTGCACAATCATCTGAAGCGGCCTAGAAGCAGTGACACTCGAGTCTTTTTGGCGTAGCGAGCCAGAAGCCGAGTTTCTAGGGTTAGCAAAGGGCGCCTTACCCTGATCAATCAAAGACTTGTTGAGTTTGGCAAAATCTTCCAGGGCATAGAACACCTCGCCTCTGATTTCCACTACCTCCGGAATGGCTTTGCCTGAAAGCTGGTGCGGGATTCCTTTGACGGTCATGACGTTGCGGGTGACATCCTCGCCGACTGTTCCATCGCCTCTGGTGGCAGCAGAAACTAGTTTGCCTTTTTCGTAGCGCAGGTTAATTGCAAGTCCGTCGATCTTTAGCTCACAAAGAAACGGTCCGCCGCCTGCTTTGTCCAACCAGCTATCAAGTTCTTCCATGGAAAAGACGTTATCCAAGCTCATCATCTTTTCAAGATGAACTGATGGCTGGAAGGTCTGGCTAGCTTCTCCCCCGACGCTCTGGGTTGGAGAATCTCCGGTTATCAGCTGCGGGTACTTGGCCTCAAGTTTTTCGAGCTCACGCATTAGTGCGTCATACTCTGCGTCAGAAATAAGCGATGTGTTTGATTGGTAGTAAGCGGCTCGGTGCTTATTGATTAGATCAACTAGCTCATTGGCTCGAGCTTGTTCCTTTGAGTTCAAACCTGCTCCATAACTGCGGACACGGTTTTGTCAATTGTTGCTTGACCGAGGACCCTCGAACCTAGGTAGATAACGGCAGTTTGTCCGGGTGAGACTCCCCGGATTGGCTCAGCTAGCGCAATCACCATTTGATTCTCGGCTACCTTGACCCGGCATGGGTGCGAAAGTCCATGAGCTCTAACTTGAACCTCGGCTTCGAACCAATCAGTGGTGTTCGAAGGCGCCTCACCACACCAGGAATACTTTGAGCCACTGAGCTCTGATATAAGTAGTGCCTCGTCAGGACCGACAACGACCACGTTGTCTTTGGGTCTGATCGAAAGCACATACCGAGGCTTTCCATCAGTGGAAGGCTTACCTATGTTGAGTCCCTTGCGCTGACCAACCGTGAAGCCAATGGCTCCGTCATGGGTTGCCAGCTGGTTACCCTCGAGATCAACAATTGCGCCTTCAGCTCTTTCAATCTTGTCCGAGAGCCAATCCCTGGTGTCACCTTCTGGAATAAAGCAAATGTCGTAGCTATCTGGTTTTTGTGCCACCGATAGCTCACGTGCTTTTGCCTCGGCGCGAATGTCTTCTTTGTTGGCTGCTTTGCCGAGTGGAAACAGTGAGTGTTGGAGCTGCTGCTTGTTTAGGACTCCAAGAACATAGGACTGGTCCTTGGCCATTGCAAGAGAACGATGCAGTTCTAGATTTCCATTTGAGTCAGTTTCTATGGATGCATAGTGACCGGTGCAAAGCGCATCAAAACCTAGTGCTAGCGCTTTTTCCAAAAGTGCTGCGAACTTGATTCGCTCGTTACATCTCATGCAAGGATTCGGAGTTCTACCGGCTTGGTATTCGCTAATGAAGTCATCAACCACTTCTTGCTTGAATCTTTCGGAGAAATCCCAAACATAAAAAGGAATGCCAATCTTATTGGCTGCGCGCTGGGCATCCATGGAGTCTTCTACGGTGCAGCAGCCTCTTGATCCGGTTCTTAGAGTTCCAGGCATCCTAGAAAGTGCCAGGTGCACACCGACTACTTCGTGGCCGGCTTCAACAGCGCGTGCGGCAGCTACGGCAGAGTCAACTCCGCCGCTCATTGCCGCAAGTACCTTCATCTATCTCCTGGTTAGTCCAGCTTTTTTCGCACCCTCGTAAGCCTTGGGGAAGGCCTCCAAAAATGCGTCTATATCTTGATCCTTGGTGCTGTGACCAAGGGTGATTCTTAGTGTTCCCATAGCCTCATCATTACTAGCTCCCAAAGACAAAACTACGTGGGATGGGCCACTGACACCAGCCGTACAGGCGGATCCAGTAGAAATCGAAACTCCGTCGCTATCCAACAGAAACAGCAAGCTATCTCCTAGGCAGCCCGGGAGTCTGAAGTGGACATTGTTGGGAAGTCTCGGAGCATTCTCGGCAGAGACGATCACATCTGAGGCAATTTGCTTAACCCCAGCAATTAGTCGCTGGCTCATGATTTGGTGCTTTTGGGCTAAATCTTCTTGTTCGGAAACCGCTTCGGTTATGGTCAACGCCAACGCTGCAGCCGAAGAAGCATCAGGGGTGCCAGAACGTAAGTTTCGCTCCTGGCCACCGCCGTGGTTCACCGGAGTTAGTTTCTGATCCCTTCTCAGAATCAGTGCACCCGAGCCAACCGGCCCGCCAAGTTTGTGACCAGTGATTGTCATGGCTGCCAATCCAGATTCAGCAAAGTCAACTGGGATATGTCCAAGGGCTGCAATCGCATCCGAGTGAACTGGAATTTGATAGCTTTTCGCAAGCTTGGTTATTTCCGAAATGGGATGAATTACACCAATTTCATTGTTGGCCCACATAACGCTAATAAGAGCTACACGGGAAGCGTTTTGCTCCAGGTAACGCTCCATTGCCGAAATATCTAGGACACCTTGATCGTCACTTGGAATTAGATACAGCTCTGCGCTTTGTGAATCAACCAGCCAGTTCATAGCGTCCAGCACCGCGTGATGTTCTGCTGCGGCACTTATGATCACGTTCTTGCTTGGGAC
>Ga0208788_1000207_pt1 | contig 29640 bp, 30 predicted proteins | sample Wag4_2014_7_11_3_FD_187363 | JGI IMG/M metagenome (GOLD analysis project Ga0208788, IMG submission 187363) | Fresh water mixed with fracking chemicals microbial communities from Ohio, USA - Utica-2 Time Series FC 2014_7_11 (SPAdes) (version 2) ...
ACAAACTGTCGTTTAATTTGTCATTTATATACCAAAGGAAATCAACGGGTATAGCTTTTTATGGCTATACCTCATTGAGGTATTTATATATTTGCCGTGGTTATTAACTAATCAAAAAGCATTGTAAAACAATGATTTTTCGCTATTGAAAGCATGACTAACTAAGCCACTATTGGCATTGACTTATGGCACGCTGTTGAGTTCTCAAGGTACGGATGCGCACTGTTTCACAGAATTTCTCCTGTTTTTCAGGGCAGATCGCCAAACTTAGTGCATGCATGCAGGCTGGGTCAAACTGGCCTAAATGATTACTAGATCTGGCTGAAGCTCAATTTCTTGGGCTTCGACGCCTACTGTCCGGCCTAAATCGTCCGTTCCCAGCAAGGAGCGTAACTATACATTGGGCTTAAGGACCGGTCAAATCGGACACCGTAATGGGGATTACTTGGGATTTTTGCTTGCAAAATCCAAATTATCCACGCCCGCTAGCGTTTTTGGAGCAAAACGGGAAAATTAGGCTAATTCGACCGCGGCAAGATCTCTCTTGCCTTTTCGCAAAACCGCATATTTCCCGCATAAAAAGTCAGATTTTGAAGGTCTGAAATCTTCTCCTGCAATCTTCTGATTATTGAGATATGCGCCACCTTCTTTAACGATGCGGCGCGCGGCTGATTTTGAATCAACTACGCCGGTTGCTGCCAAAAGATCCACCCAAGTAGGTATTTCTTCATCTGCATTGATTGTTGTTCGTGGAAGTTCGGCCAATGCAGATGCAAGAGTAAGTTCATCAAGCTCTGACAGTTCACCTTGACCAAAAAGTGCACGAGCAGCAGCTTCAACACGTTCTGTTGTGAGTTCAGAGTGAACAAGTGAAGTTAACTCACGTGCCAATGCGCGGTGTGCTTCTCGTAAACCAGGGTTCTCGTTATGGGATTTTTCTAATTCAAGAATCTCATCGTGAGATTTAAATGAAAAAACTTTTAGGAAGTTAATAACATCCTTGTCATCGCTATTTAGCCAGAATTGGAAAAATGCATAAGGCGAAGTCATTTCGGGATCCAACCAAACTGAACCACCAGCAGTTTTACCAAACTTAGTTCCATCTGCTTTCATCAAAAGTGGAACTGTTAATGCGTGGCCGCTGCCCTGTTCAACTCGGCGAATCAGATCAAGTCCTGCAACTATGTTTCCCCACTGATCAGAACCACCTACTTGCAGCGTACAACTGTTGCGACGGTAAAGTTCTAAGAAATCGTAGGATTGCAAAACTTGATATGAAAACTCGGTGTATGAAATTCCACCTGCTTCAAGGCGGGCAGATACAGAATCTTTGGAGAGCATTTGATTGACGCTAAAATGCTTACCGATGTCTCTTAAAAATTCAATTGCACTAAGTGGGGCGGTCCAATCAAGATTATTTACAACCTGCGCGGGATTTTTTGGTGCATCAAAATCTAGGAAAGCTGAAACCTGCTTGCGAATACGATCTACCCAACCTTGAACTACTTCGGAACTGTTTAATGCGCGTTCTTCATTTTTTCCACTCGGATCTCCAACTAATCCTGTTGCTCCTCCAACTAATGCAATGGGGTTGTGACCTGCTAATTGGAAACGACGAAGTACTAGAAGTACGACAAGGTTTCCTGCATGCAAAGAAGGGGCTGTTGGGTCAAACCCCACATAGAGTGTTGTTGGCTTCTTGAGTGCTTCTAGTAGGGCAGCTTCATCGGTTGATTGGGCTAGTAGTCCACGCCAGCGTAGATCTTCAATCAGGTTCATGCGCTCATCATCTCTGAAAATGCCTTTTGCTTGCTGGCTATTTCCCGGCTCGTTTTGTCGTTGGCAATCAGGGCATCTTTAATTTGCTGGGTGACAAGCGCGGGTGCGGTTCCGCCCAATGTAGTTCTTGAATTCAAAGCGCCATGGACGCTTAGAACATCTCGGACTCCCCCATCCAATTGCGGATGTGCTTGAAGAAATTCGGCATCTGATAATTCATGAAGTTGACGATCAGATGTTTCACACATCGCAACACATTTACCTGCAGCCTCATGCGCTTGCGCAAATGGAACATTCTTCTTTGCTAAGTAATCTGCAATTTCAGTCGCAAGTGAGAAGCCCGTAGGTGCAGCTAATGCCATTTTTTCTCGATCAAAGTTTGTTGTTGCGACCATTCCAGTAACAGCAGGCAAAACCAAGATTAAAGTATCGATGCTGTCAAAGAGTGGTTCTTTGTCTTCTTGTAAATCGCGGTTGTAGGCAAATGGTAATCCCTTGAGCATTGTTAGTACACTGACAAGATTGCCAACGAGACGACCCGATTTTCCTCGTGCTAATTCGGCCATGTCAGGATTTTTCTTCTGAGGCATGATTGAAGATCCTGTTGAGTATGCATCTGCCACCTGTGCCCATGCAAACTCTTGTGATGACCATATTGTCCACTCTTCACCGATGCGTGAAAGGTGGTTACCGATCATGGCGCAAATGAAAAGCGCTTCGGCAACATAATCACGGTCACTAACCGCATCAATGCTGTTGGCAAAAGATGATTGAAACCCTAAGTTCTTGGCGGTAAATTGTGGTTCAAGTGCAAGTGATGAACCAGCAAGTGCCCCGGCTCCTAATGAACTAACAGATGTTCGGGATAACCAATCATTGATTCGATCTAAATCACGCGCAAAGGCATGTGCGTGTTTTGCCAGCTCGTGCCCAAATGAAACAGGTTGCGCATGTTGTATGTGGGTAAATCCAGGTGCTGGATCATGCGCGTATTCGGCAGCCTTATTTAGAATCGCAGTTTGAAGCGATGTAATCAGAGCCGCAATTTCAAGCATGTTATCAATGGCAAACAACCGTAGATCGGTTGTGACCTGGTCATTGCGTGAGCGACCAGCGCGAAGTGCTCCCCCAACTGTGCCAAGCTTTTGGGTTAATCCGCGTTCAAGTGCGCTGTGAACATCTTCATCCGAATCAATGGCTACAAAACTTCCAGAACTTACTTCGGCAACTAACTCTTTGAGCGCCTTGTGAATGGCATCGGCATCTTTCGCATCGATTAAACCGCTCTTTTTAAGAACCGCTAAATGCGCCATCGAAGAGCGCAGATCATAAGGAGCCAAGCGCCAATCAAAGTGCACGCTTCTGGACAGGGCGAGAGCTGAGTCCTCTGGACCTTGCGAAAAACGACCGCCCCATAGAGCCATTACTTCCTCTTCCCATCACCTTGCGCGTAAGCGAGTAATTCTTTCGCTAAATGGGCTCCACCTGTGGCTTTCTTGGATACCAAAATAATCGTGTCGTCTCCTGCAATTGTTCCAATGACACCAGTTAAACCGGCGTGATCTAAGGAACTTGCCAGGAACTGGGCAGCGCCGGGAGGCGTATGGATAACTGCCAGGTTGGCGCTGTGATCCACTGACAAAATCAACTTTGAAGGAAGTGGGGTGCTACGAACAATTGCATCATCAGCGCATTCGCGGATTAGGTAGGTGCTTTCGCCATCTTTGTTTCGAGCACGCACCGCCCCGATTTCTTCAAGATCTCGACTAGCCGTAGCTTGGGTAACTTTGTAGCCGGACTTTTTGAGTAAAGAAACCAGATCAGATTGGGAATGAACCAAACCAGCTTGAATTAATGAAATCGCTTTGGCTCGACGAGCTGAAACTGATTGGGCATTACTTGCCATTTAGCATCACCTTCTTGAAAATTGAGATGAACTTCTTTATTTGAGCATCGGAAACAATCAAGGCAGGTGCGATACGAATAGTTGTTGGGTTGGCCGCATTTACTAATACACCAGCATTTTGCATCGCCGCTAAAATATCCTGTGCCTTCAAGGATTCAAGTTCAATACCTATTAAAAGACCGGCACCTCGTACCTCTTTTACCCCAGGGATAAGTGCGAGCTCCTGCATCAAATAATTTCCCCGCTGTTGAACTTTATTGAGAATTTGATTTCCCTCAATAAAATCAATTACGGACAATGCAGCCGCGGTTGTCACTGGATTTCCTCCAAAAGTTGACCCGTGATCTCCTGGTTGAAATAAATCTGCAGCCTTTCCTAGCGCGACCATGGCACCCAATGGCAATCCGCCACCTAATCCCTTTGCCAAAGTAATTACATCTGGAGTAATTCCAGAATATTCATAGCCAAACCAATCACCAGTTCTTCCCATGCCGGTTTGTACTGCATCAATAACAAGGAGTGCGCCATTTTTATCGCAGAGATAACGTAGCTGTTGCAAATAATCTTGTGGTGGAACGATCACTCCTGCTTCACCCATAATCGGTTCAATGATCACCATTGCGGTTTTCTTACTCACCGCTTTGCGCATCGCATCGATGTCGCCGTAAGGAACGTGCTTAACGCCTTTAATCAAAGGTAAGAACGGTTCTCGCTTAGCGGGTTGACCCGTTAGAGAAAGTGCACCCATAGTGCGACCATGAAAAGCACCTTGGGCTGCAACAACTCGAACTTTGCCCGATCGGCGTGAAAGTTTAAAGGCTGCTTCATTTGCCTCGGCCCCAGATTGGCAGAAGAAAACCTTTGCATTTTTATCACCAGTAATTTTCGCCAACTTTTCAGCCAACAAAACTGCATTCGGGTGTGCATAAAAGTTACTGATGTGGCTTAACGTAGATACCTGCTTGGTTACGGATTTAACAATTGCAGGATGAGCATGACCCAAAATGCTGGTAGCAATGCCACCGAGGAAGTCCAGATATGTTTTTCCACTTGCATCCGTAACAAGCAGTCCTTTGCCTTTAACTAAAGTTATGGAAGGTTTTCCGTAATTGTTTTGAATAGAAGCATCCCAGCGATTCAAATAATTTGCGTTACTCATGCAACCACCAGCGTTCCGCCCGTACCTGCAAGTGCTGCTGCGAAACTATCGGGATCTGTTCCATCAATAATGCGAACCGCTTTTGCACCATAAGACAACGCATCCAGTGCGGCCTGTACTTTTGGGGCCATGCCTTGTTCGAAACCGGATTTAATACTTTCAAGTTCGGGGGCAGAGATAGTTTCGATAAGAGAACTCTTATCTGGCCAATTTCGATAAATGCCCGGGACATCGGTCATAACAATTAGCGCAGATGCTCCCAGTGAGGCTGCTATAGCTGCAGCTGCAAAATCAGCATTTAGATTCAAGCCAGTTACTAGATCCTCATCAGAAGATACCGGCGCAACAACTGGAACTATTCCTTGTTCAATTAATTCCAGCAGTTGCGCAGGATTGACGCTTTTAACATCACCAACATAACCAAGATCAACTTCAGTTCCATCAATTAATGTCTTCCGACGGGTCGCGATAACTGTTGGTAGCGAACGAGCTGAGATCGCTTGTGCATTGATGCCTGCGTTACTCAAAGTCGCGGCAACCTGCTTGCCTACCTGATTTACCAGGACATCTTCAACAACATCAAAGATCTCCTTTGTTGTAACTCGAAATCCTCCAACCCAGGTACTTTCTATTGCTCTGGCTTTCAGGGCCGCATCAATTTGTGGGCCGCCGCCATGAACAACCACCACCTGCTCCCCTGACTTTTGCGCAGCAGAGATGGCTTTAGCAAAGTTTCCTTTTTCATCCTTCATGGCATGGCCGCCAAATTTCACGACAATCACGATATGTCCTTACGCGCCTATTCCATCAAGTGCAAGACCGCTTATTTCGGAGAAACCGCAGATTAAATTTGCATTTTGGATGGCTTGACCAGCAGCGCCTTTTCCAAGATTATCAATCGCAACTGATACGACTAGACGATTTGTATGTTCATCAACTGCGACCTGTAGTTGCACCTTATTGCTGCCAATAACGGCGCTGGTCTTAGGCATTTGCCCCATTGGCAATAGATCAACAAAGAACTCTGATGCAAAGTGCTGAGCAAATATTTCGTGAGCCTTTTCCGTCGATAATGGGGAGTTCAATTTTGCTGTTATCGTCGAGAGAATTCCACGCGGCATCGGTGCAAGAATTGGTGTGAATGAAATCTTCGCCGGCTTCTGCGCGACCGCTGAAAGTGCTTGTTCTATCTCAGGTGTATGTTGATGAATGCCACCGAATTTATATGAAGTAAGAGAGCTCATTACCTCGCTACCCAGCAAATTAATCTTTGCATTACGCCCAGCACCTGTTGTGCCAGATGCAGCGACAACGACTATGTCAGAAACATCAATAAGATTTAAGACAGGTGCAATACCAATAGAAATTGATGTCGCATAGCATCCAGGATTTGCAACCTTGCTTTCCTTTTTGATCGCATCGCGCTGGCCAGAACTAAGTTCGGGTAATCCATACACCCACGCTCCTGCGTGTTTGCCTCCGTAATACTTTTCCCATTGGGCAGCTTCTTCCAATCTAAAATCTGCCCCTAGATCTACGATCTTTACGCTGTTTGGAATCTTCTGGACCACAGTCGCTGATTCACCATGTGGAAGAGCAAGAAAAACTAAATCGATGTTATTGAAATCGACCGAATCTGTGGTTACGAAACTTCTACCCGCATAGCTCTGTAACTGTGGATGTACCGAGGTGACCTGCTCCCCTGCATTGGAGTGAGCGCTCACAACAGTGACCTCAAAACGTGGATGGATGGCGAGCAGTCTTAATAGTTCTCCGCCCGCATAGCCGCTTGCACCAATGACCGCTGTTCTCATGGGGTCTAGAGTAAATCAAAATCTATAATTATGCAATCTTATGCATAATTATGCGGTGCGAACAACGGCTCCAAATTTAGCCACAGCGACAGCCGTTGCTGCCTCTCGCATAGCCGAAACCTCTTCACCGGTGAGGGTGCGATCCGGTGCTCGAAACACCAAAGTAAAGGCAAGTGAAATCTTGCCATCTCCGATCTTGTCGTAGCGATCAAACAAAGTAATCGATTCCAAAAGATCCCCCGCACCTTCGCGGAGCGCGCCTTCAACATCGGATGCATTTACTGTTGAGTCAACTATCAAGGCAACATCTTGAAGGGCTGCAGGCATTGTGCCAACAGTTGTCGGACGTACCAGCTGGGAATCTGGCAGTGCGTTCAGTGCTACGGCAAATGCCGCTGATCGCTCTGGCAGGCCATAGGCTGCAATGATTCGAGGGTGAAGTTCCCCAGCATGTGCAACGGCTTTCCCGTTAACGATTAATTCTGCGCAGCGGCCAGGGTGCCATGGAGCTAAGTCAGATCGTGCGACGCTCCATTGGAGGTTACATAAATTCAGCACATCTTGGGCATAAGCAATCGCATCCTGCCAATTGTAAGAACGGGCTTTGCCTTGCCAATCTTCATTTTCAGTTTTTCCAACTAGCAATCCAGCTACGTGATATCCCTGGGCAGGAACACTGGCAAAGATTTCCTCAATAATTTTCTGGTCGGGACGCTTTGATATTTCTGGTGAAATTGCTGACACCAATTTCTGGGAGCTACGGAAAATTGAACCCATCTCAAATATCGCGAAATCTTTTGCACCACGACTGATGTTGCGCTGAGCAACCTCGATCAGACCTGGAACAAGATGAACTCGCATCAAAGGGAACTCTTCAGACATCGGATTCGCAACTTTATAGGTCGCGGCTCGTTCTCCGACAAAGCCCATAGAGTCAATCGTGGACTGATTTGTAAATGGGAATGTTTGAACTTCTGCAAATCCGCGGCTGGCCAACATCGTTGCTACTGCGCGGCGGCGCTTTTGATTGGGAGTAAGCGAGGCGTGGAATGGACGCGGGGGTAGAACAGATGGAATTTTGTCGTAGCCGATCATGCGAGCTACCTCTTCAGTAAAATCTGCAGCCGTTAACAGATCCGAGCGCCATGAAGGTGGATCGATAGCAAAACTTTTCTCGTCTACATCGCATCCGACAACGCGCAAAATTTCTGCGACCTTAGACGGTGAGATTTCAAAGCCAAGCACCTTTGAAATGTAATGTGGGTCTATTGTCACGATTGGTGCATATTTTGGTTCGCCATCCACCACGGTTGCCACATGTTTAGCAGAACTATGAGCAGTGAGCAGTTGAACAAAACGAGCCGATGCAAATTCAGCCAAAGAAGGATCAACGCTGCGCTCTAGACGTCGAGATGCTTCAGAAGAAAGTTTGTGTCGACGAGAATTCTTAGCAATGCAGACCGGATCAAATCGAACCGCTTCTAGAGCAATTTCAGTTGTGCTTTCTGTGATTTCCGAGGACAGCCCACCCATAGTTCCAGCCAAAGCCAGCGGTTGGTTATCGTCGCAAACCATCAAATCTTCTGGATCGAGTTGGCGCTCTTGACCATCTAGCGTTACAAATTTTTGCGCCTTACCTGCACGTTTAATTGTCAATCCACCCATGATTTTTGATTTGTCGAAGGCGTGCAAAGGTTGACCAAGTTCTAACATCACATAATTAGTTACATCTACAACCAAAGAAATTGATCGCATTCCCATTTTTTCAATGCGTCTGCGCATCCATATAGGAGTCTTTGCCGCTGGATCAAAGTTAGACAATGTTCGTAGATAGAAAACAGAAGCGGTAGATTGATCAGCAATCTTTGCCGGTACCCCTGTTCCGGTATCTTCAAACTTTAGAGATCTTAAGGCAGTAACTGGATCTGTATAGACAAGGTTTAGTGAACCAGCTACTTCTCGTGCTACACCGCGAATGCTCAAGGCATAGCCGCGATCTGGATTCACAGCGATATCAAAGATCACATCATTTATCTGTAGGGCTTCAATAGCATCAGCTCCAACAGTTACTTCACCTTCGGCAAAAACCATGATTCCGGCGTGCTCGTCACTTATGCCCAATTCACGGGCCGAACAAATCATTCCATTTGAAGTCTTACCGTAGGTTTCTCGTGCCCCAATTTTGAAATCCCCCGGTAATACAGCACCTGGTAATGCTGCAACAACTAAGTCGCCAACTACAAAGTTGGTCGCTCCACAGATTACGTAACGAGTTTGGCCTTCGCCACAATCTAAACCAACATAGCGGATTGGCTTTTTGAATTCAGTTATCTCTTCAATTGAAAGCACCTTGGCAAAGGTGAGCGGGCCAGTCAGGTCAGCTCCCTGTTTTATGATCTCTTCGACCTCAAAACCTACGCGGATCAAACCATCAGAAATTTGTTCAGGTGTAACAGATGCAGGAATATCTACAAACTCCTTTATCCACGACAATGGAGCGCGCATTACAAACCAACTCCAAACTGACGGGTAAAGCGCAAATCGCCTTCAACAATGTCATGCATATCGGTAATTCCGTGACGCACCATCAGAGTTCGCTCCAAGCCCATACCAAATGCAAATCCACTGTAGACATCGGTGTCGATTCCACACGTTGCTAGCACCTTAGGGTTGACCATTCCGCATCCACCCCATTCAATCCAGCGATTGTTGAAGAAAATATCTACTTCAGCACTTGGCTCCGTGAATGGGAAAAAGGAAGGACGCAAACGGGTAGTTACATCTGGACCAAACATGTGACGTGCGAAGTTATCGAGTGTTCCTTTGAGGTGGGCCATGGTTATGCCTTTATCAATTACTAAACCTTCAACCTGATGAAAAACCGGGCTATGCGTAGCATCTAGTTCATCAGCACGAAAGGTTCGCCCCGGACACACTACATAAATTGGAGGTTGTTGCGTAAGCATTGTGCGAATCTGAACCGGCGAAGTGTGGGTACGTAAAACTATTCCAGATTCAATGGGTTCGATGAAAAAAGTATCCTGCATTGTTCGGGCAGGGTGGTCTGCCGGCATATTGAGTGCATCAAAGTTGAGCCAACCTGATTCAAGTTCAGGGCCTTCCTCAACGGCGAAACCTTGTTCGATAAAGAAATCTGACACTTCATTTTTAATGATTGAGATTGGATGTAATCCCCCACGATGTGAACGATTAACCGGCAAAGTTATATCAACGACTTCTTCGAGTAATACTTTGCGATCGCGTTCTGCTTCGAGTACGGCGGTCGCTTCAGCCAAAGCCGCTGCTATATCTGCCTTGGCTTCACCAATTACTTTTCCAAAACTAGCTTTATCTTCTGGCGACAGAGCTCCAAGACCACGAGAAGCTAAAGCAATAGGTGACTTGTCACCTGCATGGGCTAAACGGGCGATCTTGAGGGAATCTAGATCTGTGGCGGAGGCGAAAGCCTTGCGGGCATCTTGTACCCAATTTGAAATTTCCTCAACGCGCATAGGCATAACTCTATCTTGAAGCCCATTGTTAGCGTGGCATATTTGATAGGTGATACATAACAATCGATGCCGCCGCTGAAAGATTGAGGCTTTCGGCGTTGCCGGGCATCGGAATACTTACAACATCTATTGACGCTACATCTTGACCAGTTGATAGGCCACGGGCTTCATTGCCAAATACAGCAAGGGTGTCTCCCGACATTTCATACTGAGACAAACTCTTTGATCCTTGGGCACCAAGTGAAAAGGCGTTAACACCCATAGTTAGTACTTCATCAATAGGCACTGATTCAAATACTGGAATATGCCACAGGGATCCAGCGGTACTGCGAACTACTTTGGGCGAATACATATCAACGCTTCCGGGAGAAGTAAGAACAGCATCCATCCCAAATGCATCAGCTGAACGCAGAATCGTTCCAGCGTTACCTGGATCTTGCACTTCGGACAGGTAGATAAATCGTCGCGTGCCATTGAGTGCAATTGAATTCAAGCTCAGTTGCGGAATCGTGCAAATAGCCATAATTCCTTGCGGAGTGATTGTTTCTGACATTTCCTTCATGACTTCATCACTCACATCAACAGTGTTCAAGGGTGCTAAGTCTGTAATCTGCTCTACTCTGTTTCGTCCATTACTTGTCAGATACAAAGTTTCAATTCTGGGACCACTGCCTGAAGTCAGTGCCTCACGGACACATTGCATTCCCTCTGCAACAAATTGCCCGGAACTCTTTCTTTCTTTAACGCCCCTGGAACCAATAAGAGCCTTAACTCGCGCGATATGCGGCGAGTTAAGGCTCTCAATCATTATTGGAACTTAGAGTGCTGCAAGGCTCTTGCGAGCAACGTCAACAAGAGTCTTGAAAGTTGCTGGATCATTTGTCGCAAGCTCTGAAAGAACGCGACGATCTACCTCAACACCTGAAGCCTTTAGGCCCTGGATGAAACGGTTGTAGGTAAGACCGTGTTCACGGCAACCTGCGTTGATGCGTTGGATCCAGAGACGACGGAAATCGCCCTTCTTGTCTTTGCGGTCATTGAATGCATAAACCATTGAGTGCGTAACTTGCTCTTTCGCCTTTGTGAAAAGACGTGAACGTTGACCGCGGTAACCGCTGGCACGTTCTAGAGTTGTACGACGCTTCTTTGCTGCGTGGACTCCGCGTTTTACTCTCATTTAATCCGCTCCTTACTTCAAACCAAGCATGCGCTTGGCTGTTACTGCGACAGTTGGCTTTGCAGCTGACTCTGTCGATAGACGACGTGTTACTCGTGAAGATTTACGCTCGAGCAAGTGGCGCTTTCCTGCGCGCTCGTGCATAACCTTTCCAGATCCTGTGATGCGGAAAGTCTTCTTCGCACCGCTATGTGTTTTCATCTTTGGCATGGTTATGTTCCCTTACTCGGTAGTCTCTGCAGCAGCTTCGGCTTTCGCCTTGCGTGCTGCCTTTGCTTCTGCAACTGCTTCGGTCTTCTTCTTAGTTGGACCAAGAACCATTGTCATGTTTCGTCCCTCTTGCTTTGGAGCGAACTCAACAAATCCAACTTCTGCAATGTCTTCTGCAAGACGTTGCAACATCTTGTATCCCAACTCAGGACGCGTTTGTTCACGTCCGCGGAACTTCATTGTCACCTTAACCTTGTCGCCACCCTTAAGAAATTTCTCAACCTGACTGCGCTTTGTTTCGTAGTCATGATTTTCAATCTTTGGTGTCAACCGCACTTCCTTCACCACAATGTGGGTCTGGTTCTGACGCGCTTCCCGAGCCTTCTGTGCAACTTCGTACTTGTATTTTCCGAAGTCCATGATCTTGCAAACGGGCGGATTAGCATCTGGAGCTATTTCGACTAAGTCGAGACCAACTTCATCTGCCATTTTGAGCGCTGTATCGATATCGACAACCCCAACTTGTTCGCCGGTATAACCGATCAAACGAATTTCGGGTGTGCGAATTCGATCATTAATGCGGGGTTCAGTGCTGACTTTGTGCTCCTTCGGTTCGTTAACGCTTTGGTGTTACAGCGCCGCAAAAGAAAACCGCAAGGGCAAGAGAAATACTTCTCTTATCCGACAAACCAGCCCGCACAAGTGGCGATGAAGGTGGGAGCGGTAACTCCTCTTGCAGTGGTTGTAACGCCACTGGTCTGGGGACAAGATTACCCGTACAGGGCGAAAAGGTGAAATTGGCCAGAATGTGAGCCTTTTGTGAAGGATCTTCGGCAAGCCGAGAGCGGAGCCGAGCACTACCCTTGCGTGTATGGCCAAAGAAAAGAAGATCTATGACATCACAAGTGCCCAAAAGGCACTTACCCGTGATCAAGCTGGCCGACAAAAAAGGTACTTCATTTCAATGATGATCCGTACCGCTTGTTTTATTTTGACCGTTGTATTGCCTAGTCCTTACCGTTGGTTTGCCCTTCTTGGAGCGGTAACGTTGCCGTATTTTGCTGTGGTCATTGCTAACGCTGGCCGGGAAACTATTTCAACTGGGCAGGATGTTGTTGAAGATAAGCCACTCGCTCTCGATTAATTATGTCTGAACAATCCTCAACTCCTGTCGGAGAAGAACTCAGGGCAAAAGAATCGTGGCCCATTTTTAAATCACTCATTACTTTGATTTTGCTAATTTTGTGTATTTGGGGCGCACAATGGCAGTACCAACGCGGAGTAGATCGACATGCACGTAACGCAGTGATTGAAGAGCGAATAGCCAAGCCAGCAATTGAACTTAGTAAGGTCACTGGTGACTTGCCAGATTACGAATGGCAACAAGTAACCACTAGTGGAACTTTCAGCACGGATAAGCAGATTCTTTTGCGCAATAGATACAACGATGGAAAATATGGGTACGAAGTTTTAACCTACTTCACAACGCAAGATCAAAGAAACTTGTGGGTTGATCGTGGTTGGGTTCAAGCTGGAGCAACCGCTACAACTCCCCCGATAGTCACACCTGTTCCAACTGGGAGTGTGACGATTTCCGGGAGATTGAGATTAGATTCATCGCTGCCACGTGGTTCATTTTTTGCACTACCCGGTAAGGGGCAAGGTTTGGTCTCTGAATTAAATGCACAATCACAACTCAACACGGAAAAGTTTTACATCGATCTGCTTTCAGGTTCTGATAAATCTTTAGCACCCAAGGTACCCGCTCAATTGCCCGAACTCAGTGATGGTCCACACATGGCATATGCCTTGCAGTGGTTATTTTTTGGCGGTCTAATGATTTACGGGCGTATTTTAATTCGCAGAACCCGTTAGATCTTGACGACTGTAAAGCTCAGAATAAAGACCGCCTCGACTTACAAGTTCATCGTGAGTTCCTCGCTCAACAATTGAACCTTTTTCCAAAACAATTATTTGATCAGCATCACGAACAGTGCTGAGTCGATGGGCTATCACAATACTTGTTCGTCCCTTGAGTGCAGTCTGAAGCGCGGCTTGAACCAAGTGTTCATTTTCAGAATCTAAATGCGCAGTTGCCTCATCTAAAATTACAACTGACGGAGACTTAAGGAGCAACCTTGCAATTGCTAATCGCTGCTTTTCTCCACCCGAAAGACGGTGTCCTCGCTCTCCAACCATCGTATCTAAACCATTTGGCAAGGATTGAATAAGGTTCCAGATTTGAGCTGACTCACATGCGGCTTGCATCTCTTGTGGGGTTGCATCTTGTTTGGCATAACGTAAGTTTTCTGCAATTGATTCGTGGAACAAGTGCGCATCTTGCATAACTACGCCAATTGATTGCCGCAAGGATTCAAGTGTTAAGTCACGAATATCATGACCATCAATTGTGATCGATCCTTGCGTAACATCATAAAGTCTAGGTAGCAGCGCACTAATAGTTGTCTTTCCAGCACCAGATGGTCCAACTAATGCCGTAAGAGTTCCTGGCTCTATTGCGAAGCTGAGCCCTCGAAGCACTTGGCCACTTTGAACTGTTTCAGCCTTTGCAGCAGATTCAAGTGAGGCAAGTGAGATCTCTTCAGCTCGTGGGTATGAGAAATCAACATTGTTAAATTCAATTCGAGGCTCTTTTGTAACAAGCTTAATTGCACTGGGGCGATCTTTAACCATGGGCTCAAGATCTAATACTTCAAAAACTCTCTCAAATGAAACCAGAGATGTCATTACATCGATTCGAACATTAGATAACGCTGTTAACGGTCCATACAAACGGGCGAGCAAAGCGGTAATTGCAAGCAAAGTTCCAACAGTTACTCCTCCGCTGATTGCTAGATGGCCACCAATTCCATAGGCGAATGCAGTGGCGATAGCTGCAACGCTAGTAAGAGCGATAAAGAAAAGACGATTGAGCATGGCCATCTTGATGCCGATATCTGCCACTCGTCGAGCCCGGCTTCTAAAATACTCTTTCTCGCGATCTGGTTCACCATACAAAGCGACCAACATGGCTCCTGACACATTGAATCGCTCAGTCATTGTGCTCGACATCTCAGCGTTTACATTAAATGACTCTCGAGTCAATGCTTGCAGCCTGCGACCTACCCATTTTGTAGGGATCAGAAACACTGGCAATAGAAGTAATGAAAAAATCGTAATCTGCCAGGACAGGATAAGCATCGTGATGCCAACCAAAATCAGGCTTACCACATTACTTACTACTCCAGACAAAGTAGCGGTAAATGCCTGTTGTGCGCCTATGACATCTGAATTAATGCGAGAAATTAATGCGCCGGTTTGTGTGCGTGTGAAAAATGCTATCGACTGTTTCTGGACATGTGAAAAAACCAATGAACGAAGATCATAAATCAAACCTTCACCAATACGTGAAGAAAAATATCTTCCCAGCATGTTAAATGCAGCATCGGCGATCGCAATCAGCCCAACGATGATCGCAAGCTGGGTAACAACTGCTCCGTCTTTGGGAATTACACCTTCATCAATAAGGCGCTTGAGTAGCAATGGAGTTGTGACGATCAAGGCGGCATCAACAACAACGGTTGCAAGAAAGATGATGATGTAAAGCCTGTATGGCAAGGCAAACTTAAATATTCGTTTTACGGTTCCTGGCTTTAGTTTTTGTTGCTTAACAGATGGGTCCGCCGTCATGGAACGGTGGGTCATCCACGCAGCTTGCAGCGACATAATTAAACGGTAAAACCAAGAGCGCGAAGCTGTTCTCTTCCATCATCAGAAATCTTGTCTGGGCCCCAAGGTGGCATCCATACCCAGTTGATTTTTACATCACTTGTCATACCGGCAAGAGCTGCTCGAGTTTGATCTTCGATTACATCCTGCAATGGACAAGCAGCAGAGGTGAGGGTCATATTTAAAATTGCAATGTTGGCATCATCAACCATTACATCGTAGATGAGTCCTAGGTCCACGACATTGATGCCTAATTCCGGATCGACTACATCCTTCATCGCCTCTGTAACATCATCAATATTTGTAGCCATAGTTACTCTCCCTCAGTTGTTGTATTAATTCTAACCGCTGCATCCTTAAACGCCATCCAACCCAGAAGCGCACATTTAATGCGGGCAGGAAATTTTGACACTCCCGCAAGGGCCACTGCATCTTCTAGCACCTCAGGATTTCCCTGCTGTGAACCCTTGCTCTGCATGAGTTCGGTGAAGTTGTTCAGTATGGAGTCAGCCTCGGCAAAACTTTTATTGATTAGCAAATCACTCGCGATAGAAACGCTGGCTTGTGAAATTGAACAGCCAACGCCATCCCAAGTTATTTTCTTAATGATTCCATCCTCAGCTGTAACGTTGAGAGTAATTTCATCACCGCAGCTGGGATTCACATGATGAACCTGGGCTCCATAGGTTTCGGAAAGTCCCTTATTCAAGGGATGTTTGTAGTGATCCAGAATCACTTCCTGATACAGGCTATCTAGTTGCATCACGCAAAGTACTTCTGTGCGCCAAGGATTGCATCAAATAATGCATCGCAATCAGATTGATCATTATACAAATACAAAGAGGCACGGGTTGTTGCTGGGACCCCCAGCTTTCTAGTTAATGGCCATGCACAGTGATGACCTGTTCGAACTGCAACTCCTTGGCTATCTAAGAATTGACCGAGATCGTGTGGGTGAATTTCTCCAACAGTAAATGAAACCGATCCCCCACGAGCTTCAACACTCCTTGGTCCCACAATGTTCAGATCGGGTACCTGCAACAACTTTTCCAGTAAGTACTGCGTGAGTTCTGCTTCATGTGTGTGAATCTCATGCATTCCGATATCTGACAGGTAATCAATAGCTGCGCCAAGCCCGACGGCTTGAGCCATATTGGGAACCCCTGCTTCAAATTTACGAGGAGCTGGTGCCCAGGTTGCCGATGTCATCGTTACGGTCTCAATCATTGAGCCACCAAAAAGAAATGGTGGAAGGTCATTGAGTAACGAACTCCAAAGAACACCTACCCCCGTGGGACCTAACGCTTTGTGCCCTGAAAACATCAGAAAATCCACACCCAACGCGTTTACATCAATCGGCATATGTGGAACCGACTGACAGGCATCTAGAACAACGACAGCGCCTACTTCATTTGCTCTCGCGACAATTTCATCCAAAGGGTTTATTGTTCCTAAAACATTTGATTGATGTGTCAATGCGACAACTTTTGTGTCTTCGGTAATGACAGAGTTGATATTTGATAAATCCAAACGTCCCTCGGGAGTAACTTCAAACCAACTAAGTTGCGCACCAGTGCGCTCGGCTAATTGCTGCCATGGGATCAAATTTGCGTGATGTTCCATTTCGGTGACAACGATTTTGTCCTTAGAGGTAAGAGCAAATCGAGTTCCAGGAGCGGCATTACCCATGGCATAGGCAACTAGGTTTATTGATTCAGTGGCGCCTTTCGTGAAGACAATTTGATCCTCATGAGCGCCGAGAAAACGAGCAACCTTGAGACGTGCGCCTTCAAATGCATCAGTTGCTTCTTCAGCTAGCTGATGAGCACCTCGATGAACCGCGGAATTTTTAAACCTGTAAAAATCTCCTTCCGCCTCAATTACAGATAGCGGCTTTTGACTTGTGGCACCGCTATCTAAATAAACCAGTTTTTTGCCGTCGCGAATAGTGCGTTCAAAGATTGGGAAATCTTTGCGAATATTCGCAACGTCAAGTGGCATAACTTTCTTACTTGCTCACATAATCTGCGTAGCCATTTGCTTCTAGCTTCTCAGCAAGCTCAGGTCCGCCTTGTTCAACAACGCGTCCGTTAGCAAATACATGCACGAAATCAGGCTGGATGTAACGCAGAATTCGTGTGTAGTGAGTGATCAGCAATACACCGAGGTTGTTTGCAGCCTTCGCACGATTGACACCTTCAGAAACAATGCGGAGTGCATCCACATCTAATCCAGAATCTGTTTCATCAAGGATTGCAATTTTTGGCTTCAACAACTCTAGTTGCATGATTTCGTGACGCTTCTTTTCGCCACCAGAGAATCCTTCGTTGACATTGCGTGCTGCAAACGATGGATCCATGTTGAGGGCTTCCATTGCATCCTTGACTTCGCCAACCCATGTACGAAGCTTTGGAGCTTCACCGCGAAGGGCTGTTGCAGCTGTGCGCAAGAAGTTTGAGACCGAAACACCAGGTACCTCTACCGGGTATTGCATCGCTAGGAAAAGTCCCGCCTTTGCGCGCTCATCAACTGTCATCTCTAGTACATCTGCGCCATCTAGCTTTACTGATCCACCTGTAATTGTGTACTTAGGGTGACCTGCAATTGAGTAAGCAAGAGTTGACTTACCGGAACCGTTCGGTCCCATGATGGCATGTGTTTCACCTGAGTTGATGGTTAGGTCTACACCTTTAAGAATTTCGACAGTTCCGTTGTCAGTATTGACCGAAACTTCGAGTCCGCGGATTTCTAGTGTGCTCATTTTTCTCTCTCTTCTCTGGTTTCTAAATCTCTACCGTGACGGCGTTTCCGTCAATTGATACCGCATATGTTTGCAATGGAATATTGGCTGGAAGCGTTAAAGCTTCACCTGTTCGTAAATCAAATTCAGCACCATGTAACCAGCATTCGATTTTGAAGCCTGTTACATCGCCTTCGGAAAGTGAAGCATCCGAATGCGTACAGGTGTCATCAACTGCAAAAACTTCATCGCCTACACGGGCAACGCAAATTGACTTGCCATCTTTTTCAATACGAATCGGCTTTCCTGCAACCATTTGATCAAGAGCTAAATCAGGCATTGTGGCCCGCCTTTTCTAGCTCAGAATCAATACGATCCATGATTCGATTTTGAACTGTTTCATTACCGATTTCAGAGACAATTTCATTAAAGAAACCACGAACAACTAGGCGTCGAGCATCTGCCATTGCGATTCCGCGTGACATCAAATAGAACAACTGTTCATCATCGAATCGACCCGTTGTACTCGCGTGTCCTGCGCCAACAATTTCGCCAGTTTCAATTTCAAGGTTAGGGACAGAATCCGCACGCGCACCATCGCTAAGAAGCAAGTTGCGATTGAGTTCGTATGTGTCTGTTCCCTCTGCTGCAGCTTGGATTAAAACATCACCGATCCAGACAGTATGAGCACCTTGACCAGCAAGTGCTCCCTTGTAATTCACATTTGACTTGGCATGCGGAACTGCGTGATCAACGTGGATTCGATGTTCAAAGAACTGTCCAGCAGTTGCAAAGTAAACACCCAGCAAATCAGCAGATGCGCCAGGTGCTATGAATTCAACGGTAGGCATAATGCGAACGACATCTCCACCAACTGTGACCGTAACAGAATCAAATGTTGCATCTCTATCGATAACTGCATGATGACGAGCGGTGTAGACAGATTTAGATTCAAACTCTTGTAACGTTACAAACTTAAGTTTTGAACCAGGTGCAAGAGCGATCTCTAAATCTTCAGCCAAAAGTGTGTCAGTTGTATTTTCAATAATTACAGTGGCAACAGCGTGCGTCCCCAAAGAGATCCGAACTCGTGAAAATTCAGCTGTATCTAGAGCACCTGCCGTACGTCCCAAAAATATTGGTTCTGAAAGTTCGGTGTTGGGTGCAATCGATAAGTGTGTAACAGATGGAGAGAACGATCGAATTCGCTCGATAATGACATCATCACTTGTCGCAAGAGGTTCTAGTTCTTCGCGGGTAAATGTCACTCCGGTTGGAAGTGCATCCTTTGCAAATAATGTAGAACGATCAGATTGAACGGAAGTGCCATCGTGTAGGCCGCGAAGACGCTTGAGCGGTGTAAAACGCCAGGCTTCTTCACGCCCTGTAGGTGTGAGGTAATTAGTAGTTAAAACAGACATTAACCGACAGCACCTTCCATCTGGAGTTCAATGAGACGATTGAGTTCAAGTGCATATTCCATTGGAAGTTCGCGGGCAATTGGTTCGATGAAGCCACGGACGATCATCGCCATAGCTTCATCCTCATTTAACCCACGTGACATTAAATAGAACAACTGATCATCGCTTACCTTCGAAACAGTAGCTTCGTGACCCATCGATACATCATCTTCGCGAATATCTACATATGGGTAAGTATCTGAACGCGAAATTGTGTCTACTAACAATGCATCACACTTAACAGTGCTTGCAGAGTGGTGAGCTCCCTCTTGTACCTGTACGAGACCACGGTATGAAGTTCGACCACCACCTCGTGCAACAGATTTTGAGATAACTGATGAAGATGTGTACGGAGCGGCGTGCACCATTTTTGCACCAGAGTCTTGATGTTGGCCTTCACCAGCAAATGCAAGTGACAAAGTCTCACCCTTTGCGTGTGGACCCATTAAGAAAATAGCTGGGTACTTCATGGTTACCTTTGAACCGATGTTTCCATCGACCCATTCCATCGTTGCACCTTCGGCACATGTTGCACGCTTTGTTACCAAGTTGTACACATTGTTAGACCAATTTTGAATTGTTGTGTAACGCACGCGTGCGCCCTTTTTAACAATAATTTCAACAACGGCTGAGTGAAGTGAATCTGATTTGTAAATTGGCGCTGTGCAGCCTTCTACGTAGTGAATGTATGAATCTTCATCGGCAATGATGAGCGTGCGCTCAAATTGACCCATGTTCTCTGTGTTAATGCGGAAATAAGCCTGCAAAGGAATATCTACATGAACACCCTTTGGTACATAGATAAATGATCCACCAGACCAGGTTGCTGTATTGAGCGCGGCAAACTTATTGTCACCAACAGGAATTACGGTACCGAAGTACTCTTTGAAAAGTTCTGGGTGCTCTTTTAGCGCAGTATCTGTATCAAGGAAAATTACACCTTGCGCTTCTAGATCCTCGCGGATTGAGTGATAAACAACCTCAGACTCGTACTGAGCTGCTACACCTGATACCAGGCGTTGCTTTTCTGCTTCAGGGATACCGAGGCGGTCATAGGTGTTCTTAATTTCATCTGGCAAGTCATCCCACGTTGTTGCTTGCTTTTCAGTTGAGCGAACAAAGTATTTAATCGAGTCAAAGAAAATTCCCGAAAGGTCAGATCCCCAGTTTGGCATTGGCTTCTTACCGAATAGATCCAAACCCTTAAGGCGCATGTCCAACATCCACTGTGGCTCAGATTTTTTTGCAGAGATGTCACGTACAACATCTTCATTGATGCCGCGCTTGGCGTTATCGCCAGCTGAGCTCTTATCTGACCAACCGTATTCGTAGTTGCCAAGTCCATCGAGTTCTGGATGTGCTGTAGTCATGCACGTACCTTTCGGGTTGTAGTTTTGTTCTTCGGTATAAAAGTTGTACAAACACCATCGCCATGAGCAATGGTTGCCAAACGCTGAACGTGGGTTCCTAAAATCTTTGAAAGTGCTTCTGTTTCTGCTTCACAGAGTTGAGGATATTCAGATGCCACATGCGCGATCGGGCAATGGTGCTGACACAACTCTTGTCCCATTGCTTTTTCATGCACGCTAGCGGCGTATCCCTGTTCGGTGAGGAAATCTGCAACGACATCGACATTGCCGACTCGCTTACCAATGAATTTTACCGCTTGGCGCTCGATATCGTCGGCTCGAGATTGCGCAAAGGCATCGACTAAATGTTCACCAGATTGTGCGGACATGAACTTCAGGGCAGCAACAGCTAAATCATCATAAGAATGTTCAAACTGCTCGCGCCCCTGATCTGACATAACAAAAACCTTTGAAGGGCGACCGCGACCGCGAATTGATGTCGAACGAGGCTCTCTGGCATGCACGACGCCATCTGCAACTAAGAAATCTAGGTGGCGACGAATGCCTGCCGCGGTTAAACCAAGTCGTTCCCCCAGGACCGCCGCCGTTGAAGGGCCATTTTCTAGAATCGAGCGGGCCACTAAATCGCGGGTACGAGCATCATCTCCCGCTGGGTTGGCTCCGGTCATTTTCACAACACTATTGTGTCGTAATTCGACACAGACAGCCACTCGAGAGCCTGGCGAGCCCTAACGGACATAGGCTTAGGCCATGTCCAAAACCTCAGAAATCGCTACTCGGGTATTGGCGCCGATATCAGGATTGTTACTTTTTGCCCAGGCAGCAATTGTCGTAACTGGCGGAGCTGTTCGCCTGACCGGATCTGGTTTGGGGTGTCCAACCTGGCCTGAATGCACACCTGGTTCCTACACACCAAAGCCATACCAAGTTGAAGAGCAGGTAAAGGTTTGGATTGAGTTTGGAAATCGTTTACTTACGTTTGTACTGGTACTTGTTGCCATCTCGGCCTTGCTAAGCGTTCTTGCTTCGGGAAGAAAAGATCTACGCGGTCTTGCACTGGGTCAGGTTCTGGGAATAGTTGGGCAAGGCGTTCTTGGAGGAATCACTGTTCTGACAGGTTTGCATCCAGCCACAGTTGCAGCGCATTTTTTACTGTCAATAATATTAATTGCAGGCGCAACTTCATTAAGGGCATATAGATATTTTCCAAAGAGCCAGCAAGATTCGCTTCCTTTAGTTAAAAAAATCGCAAAAGCCCACATCATTACAACTTTTATTGTCTTGATTCTTGGAACGGTTGTTACGGGTACTGGACCACATGCAGGTGATGCGTCAACAGAACGATTTGCCTTTGATTTGCGAACCGTTGCTTGGCTACACGCCGATGTTGTCATTGCTTTATTTGGGATTACATTTGGATTCTTTGTCGTTCATGGAGTTTCCGAACAGACAAAAAGAAGGTTAACAATATTCCTTGCCTTCGCTTTAGGCCAAGGTGTAATTGGATATGTGCAATGGTTTAGTGATCTGCCAGAAATTCTTGTCGCACTTCACTTACTTGGATCAACACTTGTTTGGATCGCCTCATGGAGAGTTTGGTTATCAGTTACAACGAGAATGGATGGTAAATGAGCACACTGTCAGGTTGGTCAGAGTTGGATGATCGCGCTGTTGCATATTCTCGCGCGTTAGCTGCAGATGCCGTTCAAAAGGTTGGTAATGGCCATCCAGGTACCGCGATGTCTTTAGCCCCCGTCGCATACGCGCTTTTCCAACGCCACTTAGTTCATGATCCGGCAGATGCACATTGGTTAGGTCGTGACAGATTCATTTTGTCATGTGGTCACTCTTCATTAACTTTGTACACTCAATTATTTTTAAGTGGTTACGGTCTTGAAATGAAGGACCTTGAAAGTTTTAGAACTTGGGGCTCGTTAACTCCAGGCCATCCAGAGTATGGACATACCGCAGGTGTTGAAATGACTACGGGTCCCCTGGGTCAAGGAGTTGCCACAGCGGTTGGAATGGCAATGGCGGCTAGATTTGAGCGCGGATTACTGGATCCCACAGCACCTGCTAACTCATCCATTTTTGATCACTCTATTTGGGTAATTTGTTCAGACGGCGATTTGCAAGAAGGAGTCAGCGCCGAAGCCTCTTCATTGGCTGGAACGCAAGAATTAGGCAATCTAAATATTATTTATGATGACAACCGAATCTCAATTGAAGGCGACACTCATAACGCTTTTACCGAAGATGTTTCAGCTCGATACAGAGCTTACGGGTGGCATGTGATTGATGTTGCCGCATTAGCAAATGGCAATGTGGATCTTGTGGCATTAGATGCAGCTATGGTTGCTGCAAAAAATGAAACAACTAAGCCATCTTTGATTCGAATGCATTCAATCATCGCGTGGCCAGCACCGAAAGCACAAGGCACAGCTGGTTCTCACGGCTCTGCGTTAGGTGCTGATGAAATCAAAGCAACCAAATTAGCTCTTGGTTTAAATCCAGATGAAGATTTCGCAATGCCTGAAGAAGTTTTAGCCCATGCACGATTAGTGAAGGATCGTGGCGCTATCGCTCGATCAGCGTGGAATTTGAAGTTTGAATCTTGGAAATCTGCTAATCCCGACAAAGCCGCACTACTTGAAAGATTGCGTGTACGCGGATTACCAGTTGGCTGGGACGCCAATATTCCTGTCTTTGGAACAGAGAAGGAAATAGCCACGCGTGCTGCATCTGGTGAAGTAATCAATGCAATCGCCGCTACCTTGCCCGAGTTCTGGGGCGGATCAGCAGACTTAGCCGGATCCAATAACACCAGCATTAAAGGATCAGGATCATTCCTTCCAAGTAGTTCAGCAATACCTGGAGCTGATCCATATGGTCGAATAATTCACTTTGGAATTCGTGAACATGCTATGGGATCGGTTTTAAACGGAATTGCATTGCATGGTTTAACACGTTCCTTCGGAGGAACATTTGCTGTCTTTAGTGATTACATGCGCCCCGCGGTAAGGCTTGCGGCATTAATGAATGTTCCATCTACCTTTGTCTGGACGCATGACTCAATCGGTGTTGGTGAGGATGGACCAACACATCAACCCATTGAACATTTTGCTGCGCTACGCGCCATTCCTGGTCTAGATGTAATTAGACCTGGAGATGCCAACGAGGTGGCCGAGGCTTGGAAACAGATAATTACACGGGGACGAACAGCCGGAATCTTGCTCTCTCGTCAAAACCTTCCAGTCTTTGACAGAGCTGTGTGCGCTCCGGCATCTGGAACCGCTAAGGGTGCATATATTTTGAAAGATGTTGCTAACCCGCAAGCAATTTTGATTGCAACAGGATCTGAGGTTTCTCTAGCCATTGAAGCGCAGACAGAATTGGGTGAACAAGGAATTAATGTTCGGGTAGTTAGCGCTCCTTGCCTTGAGTGGTTTGCCGAGCAAGATCAGTCGTACAAAGACTCAGTCCTATCCCCCGGAGTTGTGAAGATAAGCATCGAAGTTGGAATTGCTCAAGGTTGGCGCGAATTGATTGGTGATAGCGGAGTTGCAATCTCACTAGAACATTACGGTGCATCAGCAGATGCAAAGAGATTGTTTAAAGAGTTTGGCTTCTCAGTCGAAAACGTAGTTGCCACAGTAAAGAACGCCATTTGATGAACGTCTCAAAAGTTGCGCAAGCCGGAACATCGATCTGGTTAGATGATTTATCACGAGCAAAGCTAACGGGAACGGATTCACATAGTCTCCCGGCCAGAATTGCCGATAGCGGCGTAGTTGGCGTAACGACTAATCCCAGCATATTTAGTGCAGCCATTAGCGGCGCTGCCGAATACGCAGCCGATATTGCCGTGATGAAAGGTGCTTCAGTTGATGAGTTAGTAAAAAAGCTTACGACTGATGATGTTCGAGCGGCATGCGATCTCTTTGCGGAAATATTTTCACAAAGCAAAGGCTTTGATGGACGAGTGAGTATCGAAGTTGATCCCCGCCTAGCTCACGATGCGCAAGGCACCATTGCAGCTGGAAAAGAGCTGTGGTCCATTATCGATCGCCCGAATGTGATGATTAAAGTCCCGGCAACTCTCGAGGGACTACCCGCAATAACCGAACTGATTGCAGCGGGAATTAGTGTCAATGTAACTTTAATTTTCTCGGTGAAGCGTTATGGACAAGTAATCGATGCTTATTTGAAAGGCTTGGAGCAGTGCGCAGACCCAACTACGGTTCACTCCGTTGCATCTTTTTTTGTAAGTCGAATAGATTCAACTGTTGATGCTTTGTTGAAGAAAAATGGGACACCCCAGGCCCAAGCACTTCTAGGTAAGGCTGCAATAGCAAATGCTCATTTGGCGTATCAATTATTTCAAGAAAAATTCTCAAGCCAGCGTTGGAGCGAACTAGCCTCAAAAGGTGCCAACAAACAGCGCCCGTTATGGGCTTCGACCGGAGTAAAAGATCCCGCCTATCCAGATACTCAATATGTCATCGAGTTAATTGCACCCGAAACCGTGAACACTATGCCTCAGTCAACCTTAGATGCATTGATTGATCATGGAGTTGTGCGTGGAAATACTATTGAAGGTAATTATCCGCTAGCCCTAGATGTACTCAAGGGTTTAACTGACTATGGAATCTCACTTGATCAAATAACTACAGAGTTAGAGCTTGATGGAGTCAAAAAATTTGCACAAGCGTGGGATGAACTTCTAGAAAATGTTAAGGCGGCGCAACAATCGTGATCTCAATAAAAGGTAATGCACTCTCAAAAATCGACAGATCATCTAAAGAATATAAAGAGCTAGAAGCCTTCCATGCGAGATTAATGCAAAAGGATTCAACGATTTGGGGAGAACAGGCACAAGCCGAAGCTGCCATCCGGTTAAATTGGATTGACTTACCTGAAACATCGCGAGATTTATTGCCACAATTTGATGCCTTGGCTGCTAGACATCGAGATAAGTCGCATGTCATTTTGTGTGGGATGGGTGGATCTTCTCTTGGCCCAGAAGTTATAGCTCAGACATTTTCCAAAGAACTTTTTGTCTTAGATTCAACTGACCCGGATTATGTGAGACATGCATTGAAGGTCGATTTATCGCAAACGGTTGTTGTTGTGAGTTCAAAATCTGGCTCGACGATTGAAACCGCCTCACAAAGGGCTCTTTTTGAAGGTGCATTTAGAGATGCAGGGCTTAACCCAGCAGATCACATGATCTTTGTGACAGATCCAGGTTCGCCATTGGACATTCAAGTCAGACAGGCTGGTTTTCCTGTAGTCAATGCTGATCCAAATGTTGGAGGGCGATTTAGCGTTTTAAGTCCTTTTGGTTTACTGCCCGCTGCATTAATAGGTATTGATGTTTCTGTATTACTGGACAATGCAAGCGATACAAAAGCCGATTTCTTCTTGTCACCTCAGATGGTCTGTGACATCGCCTACCTCATGAGTTATGTATCTGGACAGTACATGTCATTCACAGATGAGGGATCGGGAATGCCTGGACTGAGCGATTGGATCGAGCAACTAGTTGCCGAATCAACTGGTAAGAATCAAGTGGGTCGCCTGCCGGTGGTATCTGAAAACTTAAACAGTGGACTAGAAGGAGAAGCCTTTACAGTTTCCTTTGCAGGTGATGCCAATTTAGTTGTAGCAGGTGATCTAGCATCTCAATTCATCGTATGGGAATGGGTAACTGCGCTAGTCGGTGCCGCCCTTTCGATTGATCCATTTAATCAACCAAATGTCACAGAAGCTAAAGAACAAACAACTGCATTACTCAATACGTGGCAAGGTGTTTTACCTTCATTCAGCCCCGATACAAATAGTGGAGCCGTTGAAGTATTTGGTTCAGGCACTGGGATCACAGATGCGCTAGCCAAGTTAATTGCATCGATTCCAACAGATGGATACATAGCTGTGATGGCATATCTGGATCGAAAAGATGATGTTGCTATAACGGAGCTTCGAGAATTGCTTGCTAAGAAATCTGGGCGACCTGTTACCTTCGGTTGGGGTCCCCGTTTTCTACATTCAACAGGGCAGTTTCACAAAGGTGGACAGCAAAATGGTGTCTTCCTGCAAATCACGGGTGAAACAAAAAATGATGTTGCGATCCCTGGCCAAAACTATGGATTTAAAACACTCATTGCCGCCCAAGCACTAGGCGATGGACAAGCGCTTGCATCAAGAAAATACCCACTTCTTCGATTCAATCTTACAAATCGACAAGTGGGTATATCTGAATTACTGGAAGCCGCAAGAGCTCTTTAAAAATTACTCTTCGTCATCCCCGCGAAGTTTACGTAGCGCTTCTTCAAGAAGTTTTTCACCTTCTGCATCTGTGCGACGCTCTTTTACATATGCAAGGTGGGTCTTGTAAGGCTCGTTCTTAATCGGGCTAGGTGGATTGTTGCGATCGCGACCTGCTGGATACCCGCACTTTGGGCAATCCCATTCAGCTGGGATTACAACTGTTTCTTCAACAGCAAATGAAGGACGGACTTCATGTCCATTTGCACACCAATATGAAACGTAGGCACGAGCAATGGAATCCCCACGCTCTGCCTCGCCCATTGGGCCTGCACCAACACGGCTACCGCGAATTGCACTTGCCATATGTATCCCCTTGTTTTACTTAATTCAAATGAAATGAAGTTTTGATTACTTTAGAACGAGCGAAAGTGCCACAACAAATGCAAACCACAATCCACCAACAACAATCGTGATGCGATCTAGGTTGCGTTCTACAACGGATGAACCGCCATAGTTTGAAGAGATGCCGCCACCGAACATATCGGAAAGGCCGCTTCCCTTGCCCTTATGAAGCAGTACCAAAAGGATCATGAGCAGGCTGGTGATGATCAGCGCGATAGATAGAGCTAGTTTCACTTTTCTTAAACTCCTAGTTCGTAGAGGGTAAGGATACCTTCCCCATGGGGGTAATGCTCACTCGCTCACCGCGTGGAATTTAACGATCTTGGCCAATTCCTCGGGATCTAGGCTTGCGCCGCCGATCAAAGCCCCATCGACATCCTCTTTTTTCATGATCTCAACGATGTTGGATGATTTAACAGAACCTCCGTACAAGATTCGCATGTTGGAGGCAATTTCAGGTGAGCCAATGTTTTCAACCTCTTCACGGATCGAAGCACACACCTCTTGAGCATCTTCGGGGGTTGCAGTCTTTCCGGTACCAATCGCCCACACTGGTTCGTATGCAATCACGATCTTTTTTAATTCTGGCTTGGTAAATCCTTCAAGTCCTGCTCGCACTTGGCGGATCACATGGCTTACATGAGCACCACTTTCTCGAATCGAAAGTTCTTCACCCACGCAGAAAATTGGGGTTAATTCATTTGCCAATGCAGCTTTAATTTTGCGATTAATAAGTGCATCTGACTCTTGATGAATTGCGCGGCGTTCTGAGTGGCCAATGACAACATATGTGCATCCAAGCTTTGCAAGCATCGAGCCAGAAATGTCTCCGGTGAACGCGCCTGAAGATTCTGGAGAAATATCTTGTGCGCCATACGTTAAACGCAAGCGATCTCCATCAACCAATGTCTGGATCGAACGAATATCTGTAAACGGAGGAATCACGGCGACATCTACCGCGTCATAATCTTTATCTTCTAGGCCGTAAACCAACTTTTGCGCAACTGCGATGGCCTCGAGGTGATTGAGGTTCATCTTCCAGTTTCCTGCCATTAATGGTTTACGCATTGCGACTCCCCCGTTTGTAAGTACTAACCAGTGTAATTTCTATTTAGATTAATTCGAGTGCTTCAAGGCCAGGTAGAACCTTACCCTCAAGGTACTCAAGTGAAGCTCCGCCTCCAGTTGAAATATAACCAAATTGCGAATCAGCAAAACCAAGTGCTCGAACTGCGGCTGCTGAATCTCCGCCACCAACTACTGAAATCCCTGAAACTTCTGTTAGAGCTTGCGCGACTACCTTTGTGCCAGCAGCAAAGTTAGGGAACTCGAATACGCCCATCGGTCCATTCCAGAAAATTGTCTTGCACTTAACAATTTCGGCGGCAAAGACAGCTGCTGAAACCGGACCTATATCTAGACCCATTTGATCTGCAGGGATTGAATCTGCCGATACCAAAGTAGGTGCGGCATCTTGACTAAATGTTGGTGCAACAACGATGTCAGTAGGCAAAAGTAGCTTTACCCCATTTTTCTCAGCTGTTGCAATCAGAGCCTTAACGACATCCAACATCTCAATTTCAACAAGAGATGTTCCAATTTCCTTACCTTGCGCTTTAAGGAATGTGAAAACCATTCCTCCGCCAATTGCTAAAACATCAACTTTCCCAAGCAAGTTCTCAATTACGCCAAGCTTGTCAGAAACTTTTGCGCCTCCCAAAACAACTCCGTATGGGCGTTCTGGATTGTGAGTTAATTTTTTGAGAACTTCGACTTCGGCTGCAACTAATTTTCCAGCAAAGTGAGGAAGGAGCTTTGGTAGATCAAAAACAGATGCATGCTTGCGGTGTACAGCCCCGAACCCGTCGCCAACATAGACATCGGCCAAAGCAGCAAGTTCGGCAGCAAATGCTGCGCGTTCTGTTTCTTCCTTGCTTGTCTCTGCAGCACTAAAGCGAATATTTTCTAGAAGAAGAATTTCGCCAGCCTTTAAAGATTCTGCAGCTGTGGTTATCGCTGGTCCAGAAACATCGCCCGTGAACTTAACTTCGCGGCCCAAAAGTTCAGCTAACCGCTTTGCAACTGGTGCCAATGAAAGTTCAGGCTTGGCTT
>Ga0208788_1000208_pt1 | contig 29551 bp, 23 predicted proteins | sample Wag4_2014_7_11_3_FD_187363 | JGI IMG/M metagenome (GOLD analysis project Ga0208788, IMG submission 187363) | Fresh water mixed with fracking chemicals microbial communities from Ohio, USA - Utica-2 Time Series FC 2014_7_11 (SPAdes) (version 2) ...
CTCCAGAGGCCTTTTTGAACTATTTGGTAGCCTATCCTGATTCAAATTGATGCGTGCCTTTAGTTATATCGTCCCCATCCTTTTGTTTTTCGCTTTGGCGAATGGGTCGGCATTTGCCCAGCAGCAAGTGCAAAAGCAAGAGCCAAAGGTAACCGGCTTGTTTGCTGGTGTGACCTTTGAGCGGTTTGCCGAGCTGGTAGAAAAGGATACGCCCTACCGTTTTCTATTTAAAAAAGAAGAGCTTGAGAACTTGACAGTTAGCCTTCAAGCGAATGGGGACAAGTTGGAGGATGTATTGGGTGTACTTTTTCTAAAAACTGGATTTACCTTTTCAATTTCCAAAGACTTAGAAGTATTCATTTTTTCAGGGGAAAAGAAAACGGTAGAATTCCTGCCCAACTATTTTAAAGCGCCTTCCAAGGCAAGTCTTTCTGCTGCTTCGGTTCAAGATGAGTTTGTTCGAAATCGACGCTACATCATAGGGGTTCCAGGTCCTGGAACAGAAGCAAAGCTTCAGGGAAAGGTGATCAGTTTGGAGAATAATCTCCCGATTGAGGGAGCGATTGTATTTGAAAAAGAGGCCATGCGCCAAGCAGTGACCAACAAGTCTGGGGAATTTGAACTGCTCGTTCCAAAAGGCAACAAAACCTTATTTATTCAAAATATCGGAGGCTATACGGAGCAGCGACTTTTGGATATTCAGGGGGATGCAACCCTTGAACTCAGTATTGGAGAGGGAGTTTTTGCATTAAATGAAGTTGTGGTAAGCTCTGGGGCTTTGTCTCAGGTGGCAAGACCAGAAATGGGAGTGCAGTCTCTTTCGGTACAAGAAATGAGAAGACTTCCTGCCGTCATGGGTGAAGTGGACGTTATCAAAGGACTTTTGACCATGCCTGGAGTCAATACCGCTGGAGAAGCAAGCGTTGGCTTTAATGTGCGCGGAGGTGCAGCAGATCAGAATTTGATTTTGATGGATCAGAACACACTATTCAATCCTTCTCACTTATTTGGGTTTTTCTCGGCGATCAATTCGGATATGGTGCAAGGGGTGGAGCTGTACAAGTCAGGAGTCCCTGCCAGTCTTGGAGGCAGATTGTCCTCGGTCCTGCAGGTGACTCCCAAGAAAGGACGTTCTGATAAAATTGGAGGTTCTGGAGGAATTGGGCCAATGACCAGTAGGCTGAGTTTGGATGGTCCTATAGGAAAGAAGACCACCTTTATCTTGGGTTCACGACTTACCTATTCGGATTGGCTTCTTGATTTTATTTCTAAAAAAACTGATTTGGGGGCCAGTAGGGCTGCTTTTTCGGATTTCAACGGCACAGTGGAGCATGAGTTAGGTGCTAAGGATAAACTTCGGCTATCGGGTTATTTTAGCAAAGATTCTTTCCAATTTGACCCAGATACTGTCTACAGCTATTCCAATCAGAATTATGCCCTTTCCTGGACTCATTACTTCAACGATGCGCTGGAGGCCACTTTTTCAGTGGGTCAGGATGCCTATGATTTTGAGGTAGAAGGGGAAGACAACCCATTAAATTCCTACCAATACCGATTTGACATCCGTCAGCAATTTGTAAAAGCGCAATTCCGACAGGAGATAGGGGATCGACACCTGCTTAGCTATGGGGTACATGGCATTCGCTACCAGCTCAACCCAGGAGAAATTCTCCCTTTTGGGCCGGAGAGCGGTGTGATTGCCGATCAAGTGGCTCCCGAAACGGCTATGGATTGGTCTCTCTACCTAGGGGACGAATTTGAAATTAATGATCAATGGGCGCTGAGTGGTGGATTAAGATACAATTTCTACACTTTTCTGGGACCACAATCTCTTCCCGTCTACGCGGAAGGTGAGCCTTTTCTGAAAGAAAACATCACGGGAGAAACACGCTTTCAGTCTGGCGAACCAGTTCAGAACTATCACGGTCCAGAATTTCGGTTTTCAGCACGCTATGCCCTCTCCAACCAATCTTCCTTGAAGGCAGGGGTCAACTCGATGCGGCAAAACATTCACTTGCTCAGCAACTCCTCGGTGATTACCCCTACAGATACTTGGAAGTTGAGTGATTCCTTCTTGAAGCCGCAGCGGGGTATTCAATATGCCTTAGGTTATTTTAAAAATATGAATCAAGGTGCTTTTGAGTTTTCCGCTGAATTGTATTACCGATCCATGCAGAACTTGCTCGACTACCGATCTGGTGCAAGCATCGTGTTGAATGACCGGATTGAGCAAGAGGTCTTGGTCACTCAAGGAAAAGCCTATGGCATGGAGTTATACCTCAAAAAATCAAGAGGAAAGCTCAATGGATCCCTGGCTTACACCTATAGCCGTTCGCTGATGCAAACCGATCCTTCTGAGCAAAAGGAGCAAATCAACCGTTCTGAATGGTATCCTAGCAATTTTGATCAGCCTCACAATGCAAATTTTGTGGGGAATTTAGAGCTTAGTAAGCGGGTCAACGTAACCTTGGCAGGTAAGTACAGTACAGGTAGACCTGTCACTCTTCCGATTGCTAAGTTTAATTATGGGGGTTCGGAGCGCGTTTATTTCTCTGACCGTAACTCCTTTAGGGTCCCTGATTATTTCCGCATGGACCTTTCTGTTAATTTAGAGGGTAACCATAAAGTTGCCAAACTTGCACATGCCTCCTGGTCCTTTGGGGTGTACAACCTATTTGGTAGAGACAATGCTTACTCAGTCTATTTTGTTCCAGAGGGAGGCAAATTAAGAGGCTATCAGCTTGCGATTTTTGCCGAGCCAATACCATTTATCACCTATAACTTTAGATTTTGATGCGTAAAGCCATAGGTCTAGTTTTTGTATTGCTCACCACACTTCTTGGGTGTAGGACTCCTTACGAACCGGAGGTACCTGCTACAGAATTGAGGGTGCTGGTGGTGGAAGGCTATTTGGACACAGAGGGTTTGAAAAGTGAGTTAAAGCTCAGTAGAACTGCTCCTCTGGGTGCTTCGTCTGCCTTTATTCCAGAGCTCCGTGCCAAAGTAAACCTTAAAAGTAGCGGAGGGCAAGTTTTTCCCCTTACCGAAACAGGTTTAGGAACCTATATTTTTGAACGAAATATTGATGAGAAGCAAACCTATTTGCTTGAAATAGAGCTTAGTTCTGGAGAAAGGTATGTTTCCGAAAGCTTACAGCCCATTGTAACTCCTGAAATTATTGATGCAGGATTTAAGCGGGATGAAGAAGGTGTGGAGGTATTTGTGTCTACCCAAGGCAATGCCAATGCGGATGATTTTCTATGGACTTTTGAAGAGACTTGGATTTACCGACCTAGAATACGCACGGCCTATATCTATGTTCCAGAAATTAAAAATGTGCGGGATCGCAAGGATTCAGAACAAACTTCCCTTTGCTTCAAGACGCAACCTAGTCCTGGGATACTTTTGGAAACAAGCTCTCGATTTAAGGATCAGGTAGTCTTCCAGAAAACTATTACCGAGATTCCTACTGGTGATGAGCGAATCATGGAACGCTACAGCATTCTAGTTTCGCAAAAAGGACTTGCTTCCAAGGACGTGCCTTTCTGGGAAATTTTGAAGAAAAACACAGAAGACATCGGTTCGATTTTTAGCCCACTTCCCTCTTTGATTGGAGGAAACATAAAGAGCCTTGATGCCGCAAAGAGTCCAGTCATTGGACAGGTTAGCCTAGGGGTGATCCGTCAAAAGCGGATCTATATTAATCAAGTTCAGGTGAGTCCTTGGAATTACCTTGATCCAAAGTTTAATGATTGTGCAATTGGAGAAGAAGCTGTTTTGGCCAAGGATTACCAAGCGATTTTTGGTAATGGAGCAGTGGTGCCTGCACGACCTTTGATGGTTGGAACTACGATTGTTGGATATTACCCCTCCACGAAAAGATGTACCGATTGTAGCTTGTATGCATCTAAACTTAAACCCACATTCTGGATAGACTAAAGTCATGCAAACACTGAAGATATCCTTAAATACAAGAAGCAGCCTTAAAGCACTCATTTGCTGGTTGCTGTGCTTCCTTGGGCTTGCAGGTACTAGTATAGGGCAAACTACAACTAACCAAAAGGAGCAGGTATTTTTCCACACGCCAAAGACGCTCTATTTTTCTGGCGAGAAAATCTGGTTTGAAGCCAAAGTGAGATTGGGAGAGCAAGCCACTTCATCACAGGTGTTGTATGCCGAATTGGTGGATCGCAATTCCAACTCAATCACCCACGTCAAAGTGCCGCTTCAGGCTGGCGTGGCCTTGAATTTTATTCCAGTTTCAGATCAAATTCCATCCGATCAATACCTGTTACGCATGTATACCCGGATCAGCCCGTATTTGGATTTGAATCAAGGGGTCGCCCAGCAGCTGGTCACAATCATCAACCCGAAAATTCCACCTCGGGAGGTTGAGTCATCCAGTCGCCAAATTTTCCAATCCTCTAAATCCTACGAAAAAGGAGCTGTTGTCAATTTTGGTTCTTCCAGCATTACTGAAGGACAGGTTGTGGCTTCGGGAATTTCCATTGCCAACGCATTTTTAGCGGAAGAACAAAAGCAGTTGCCTGCTGACGAAGTGTATGAAAAATTAGCTCCGAAGCCCTTGCTCCCCGAACTCTTTGGTCATCTGGTTCAGGCGAAAGTTACTTCTTTGGATACTGCACTCACCTATTTTCTTTCCCTTCATGGAGCAAAAAGTGCCCTATTTACAGATCATGTGGATGAGCGGGGCATGCTTGTCTTTGATGCCGGAGGATTGCGGCATTGGGATCGTTTGATCCTGCAACTTGAAAACGGGGAGGAGATGCCCGGTTTGGAGATGATTTCCCCGCTGATCAAAACGAGCTTTAAATCGAATTTTAGTTTTCCTGAACTATCCTTGGCAGAGGCTGATCTTGAATACCTTCAGCCCCTTCTCAAAGCAGCTGTAGTGCAGCAGGAGTATTTGGAAGTAGCTGACCAGGATTCTTTGGAAGTGGTCACTGGCTTTGTGGAAGATTACAGCTACAACTTAGACGACTACACTCGGTTTGAAGATGTGGAAACGGTGTTAAAAGAATATGTTCCCAGCGTTGCGGTTCGTCTAAAGGACAAAAAGAAAACGTTCCGACTCTTGAATGAAGCAGAAAAAGGCATTTTTGATACCAATCCCTTGATACTAATCGATGCGATGCCAGTATTTGATTCAGATCTTTTGGCCTCCTTCAATCCCAAATTTCTCCAGCGATTGGAGGTCCTCAATCGTGAGTTTTACCTAAACGACCGCACCTATCCAGGTGTGCTTAGTTTTTCGAGTTACGCCAATAATTTTGGTTTATTTCCACTGGCTCCAGCTGCACGATTTTTTGATTATCCTGGGATTCAGCCTTCGGTGATTCTGGACCGAAACCAGTTTGTCGAGCCTTCCATTATCTCCCGAATTCCTGATTGGCGGACATTGCTGTATTGGCAATCTGGTGGTCAAGGGGTAAGTACCAAGCTGCCTAACTTAGCTGGAACGTTTGTGTACTGGGAGCAAGTGAATGTAGGCGGTAAGCTGACTGTTCGCCGCACATTTTTTGAAGTAAAAAACTAAATGACTCTAGCAATTAGCGGGGTGGCTGCTTTGTAATGAAGCTAGTGGACTTAGTCTGGAATTAGGTATTCCATTAGTGTTTTTCCGTAGCGTGTACGAATCAGGTATTGTCCTTGGCTGGGTAGGTGACTCAATTGGATTTCACCATTGCTTTGAAGTGGGGTACTGATTAGTAGATTTCCTTGTAGGTCATAGAGGTATCCTAAGCCCTGTTCCAGATCTGTAACTGCGACAATTTTTCGAGAAGAGCCAAAATCAAAATAACCTATCCAGGTTTTGCCTCCAGCCAAAGGAAGAGTCATCAACAAACGCTGTTGACTATCAAAAAGCTGTGTTTTGTTGAATTGCTCCAAGACAAGAAGGGAAGAATTGCCCTTTTGATCACTGAGAATGCGAAATTTATCGTCTCGATTTGATTTTTGAGCTTGAGTTTTTTTAATGATTTCCCCAGAAAAGGAAATATCTAGGATTTCCCCACCGGTTGTGACGGCTTGCAGTATTGGGGTGCCTGTCTTATTAAAAATAAGCGGGCTGGCAATTCCTTCTGGGAGCTTGACGGGAGATCCGCTTCGAGATTCGCCTTTTCGGCTGAAGAAGTGCAAGTCGCCGGAGATGCCTAGCACTACCATAAAATCACCTTTTCCAGGTACGCGAGCATGAAAGGGAGTTCCGTTGGTGGGTTCTCCTAGAGGCAAAGGATTCCAGTTTTCTAAATCCTTCCCCATTTTGTCCAGCAACCATAAATTCCCATTTTCAGTAGCAATAAAGTAGCGATAATCTAGCGTTTGGTCATAATCTATCACACTTAAGTGGGTGATTTTTTCTCCAGGTAGTGCCTTGGGAAATCCAGGTAAAGGTTCTCCTAGGCGGTCTATGGCATAGACACGATCCGCAGTGGCAAGCACGAGCTGCAATTTGCCATTTTTAAAATAATCGATCTGGAAGGCTTCCGATACAATGGGGCCAGATAATGCTTGGCTGTATACCTGCTCGCCAGCTGAATTGATGACATACAAGACATGATCTTGGTCCTGAACTACAAGGTCTTCCGTGTTATCATTGAAATTTTTGATTGCTTTAGGGCCAAAAACTAGATTTTGAGGAAGTGCTACCTCCTTGCCAGATGCCAACTCAAAAGATTTGTTTGCTTCTACTTTAGCGATACCCTCACTGGTGTAGCCCAAGATGAGTGTTGCTTCCGGTCCCTTTGGACTTTGGTGGATACGCAATCCCAAGCTAGTGAATGCCTTCAAAGCGGTTTCGTATTTCTGGATAAATGTGCTCCAACTAGGATTGGAAGTTTGAACCCAACTCGGCCATATTTTTTGGAGGAGGAAAGTTTTGCTGTACCCAGAGGCGGCTGATAACCAGTTGTTTGTTTTATTCTGCTTTTTTGCCCAGGTATTTCCTTGAGTATAGTCATCCAATAAGCCTCTCATGCCATTGGCTGAGTTGCTCATCAGCAAAATCTGTCCCACTTTGCTGACAAAGGTTTGTTCAAACCCTAAAAATCGTCCATTGAATAGGTGAGCGGGAAAATCTTCTTCAGGAAAAAATAAAATTTCCTGTTGGAGGTATTGCTCTGTAGGATCAAATTCAGTGGTGTCACGGTATTCTTTGAGGATTTTCCAGGCTTGTTCCGGGTTCTCCAGCTTTACTAGTAGGGCACTGTTTTTTTGAGGCTCAGACAGGGGCTCCATTTCAATAAAATACTGTTCTCCACTGAGGAAGTCCAAAAACCCCCGATCAATTAATCGAGTTTGAATATCCCCACTGACTGTGGATTTGGGAACAAAGGCGCCGTTTTGAAGTTTCTGGGCTTCGTAATAATCCTTTAAGTTGACCTGGGTAATGGATTGGGTGCGCGTGGAAATCAAGGTTTCAAATTCTGCAAGTTGAGCTTGAACAGAAGGCAGGAAATCCACTTCTGGAAGACCTTGAATTGGCCCTTTAAAAACGAGTTGCTTGTCTTCAAATTTTAAAGTCAACGCAAGTAAAAAATCTGTGGTCTGCAACTCTTGAAGTGCTGCCGAGGATTTGTCGGCACTGACTCCACTAACTAGTTTGGCCATTCCTTTTGAGGAAAGAATTAGCCTTCCTAGGCCTTCAGTATTGGGTAAGTTGTCTCCTAGCTTCGTGGAAATTGGGTTTGCATCCTCACTGAGGTAAAATCGAATTGCCTCTTCTATGACAAAAGAGGAGGAAGAAATAAGCAGCACATTATTGAGGACCGTAATGCTCCATTGGATGCTATTGTTCGCATCCAACACATCGTAAATCTCTTGCTCACTGTATTTGCGTGTTTGAAATCGAGTAGTCCTGGGTGTCTTGGATTTCAGTTTATCCAAGAGTTCCGAAGGGGAATTGGAATCAAAATTCAGGGTATACAACAGACTAAATTTGTCTGTTCCTACCGCGTGATAGCTTACAGTTACCTGTTTGTTTCGGAGGGTTTTGGCAACAAAACCTGATTCACCCACTAAGCTATCTAAGGAGTTTAACTGACTGGATAAGGATTGGAATGCTGGAAACTGCAAGAGAGCCGCCCAAATGGGTTGGTTTCGAAGCTCCTGCCAGGCATAATCGGCCTGTTGAGTTTCGAATAAGAATACGGCATCACTTGAAATCAGTTCAAGGCTGTTGATGGTTCTGGACTGAATAAATCGTTGGTATACTTCATATACTCCCCAGCTAACGAGGGATAGCACTAGAATGACCAACAAACTTTTCCAGATTTTCAAGTTGCAGTATCGAGTAGAAGTTAATGGAGTAAAAAAAGACCTAAGAAACTTTTCGCTTTGGAAAGTATCTTAGGCCATTGATCAGGCAAGGATCAGATTAGTTGCTCAAGCGATCCAAAACTTGCATCACTTCTTTGACGTGACCTCTAGAGGTCTCTAGCAATTGCTTTTCTTCAGCATTCAGATCCAGTTCGATTACTTTTTCGATGCCATTTTTGCCAAGGATTACTGGTACGCCAAGGTAGCAGTCATCAATGCCGTATTCACCATCCAATTTGATGCATACTGGGAACACTCTTCTTTGGTTTTTCAAGATGGCTTCTACCATTTGGGCAGCAGCAGCTCCTGGTGCATACCAAGCAGAGGTGCCCATGAGCTTTACAAGCTCTCCACCTCCAAATTTGGTTCGCTCGATGATGGCATCTAGCTTATCTTTTGCAACTAGTTCTGTAACAGGGATACCCGCCACGGTGGTGTATCTTGGAAGTGGAACCATGGTATCTCCATGGCCTCCCATTAAAATGGCTTGAATTTCTTTTCCAGAAACATTCAATTCTTCGGCTAGTAAGGCACGGTAGCGGGCAGTATCCAAAATTCCCGCCATGCCCATTACTTTATTTCTTGAAAATCCAGAAGTTAAATGTGCTTGGTAAGTCATCACATCCAAAGGATTGGAAACTACGATGATGATGGCGTTTGGAGAATACTTCGCTACATTTTCAGTAACTGACTTTACGATTCCAGCGTTGGTTTCGATCAAATCATCGCGAGTCATCCCTGGCTTTCTTGGAAGTCCTGAGGTGATGACTACCACATCCGAATTTGCAGTTTTGCTGTAGTCATTTGTGCTGCCAACGGTACGGCTATCGTATTGATTGATGGGCGCTTTTTGCCAAATGTCAAGTGCTTTACCTTCGGCGATGCCCTCTTTGATATCCACTAATACAATTTCTTCAGCTACCTCGCGATATGCCAATACATCAGCACAGGTGGCACCTACGTTTCCTGCCCCAACAACGGTTACTTTGCTCATGGTTTTATATTTTTTGGTTTGATTGCCTAAAATTCGACCCTAAGTTAATAAGGGATATTTAGGAATTGAAACCGCTTCTGGATTAAGTTCGCTACGAAGGCACTGTTTTTTTAATATGAACCGTGTATTTTTTTTATAATGCACTATTCAAACATTTGGCGCAGGCTAAAGAACCCAAAAGACTCGCGGTAGGATCGGAAAAGACGCTGGTTGTTGGCATTGTAAAATTCAGCCAATGAAGTCATCATTTTCGCTTTGATTTTTGGGTTATTGTCAAAGATCTCTAGGAGGGCAAACTGTGGAATCACCAGCAATTCTGCTTCATCCGAGCTCACCAGAGCGGTATAAGTTCTTTTAGAATTTTCCAGAAGAGAATTTTCACCGAAGGCATCTCCTCGCTTCAGCTGCATGATGGTTTCAAAGTTTTCGCTGAGATCAATGGTCAAATCTATATGGCCTTTTCGGATGAGGTAGAGCGCTTGGCTTGGATCCTTGCTAAAAAAGACAACTTCATCACGAACGTATTTTCGCTCGTGCATGGTGGGCAAAAAGCGCGCAAGTTCTTGCAGCTTGAGTAGCTCGAAAAATTTGATGCCTTGCAGGAAATCAAACATCCGCATTTCTTGAGGCTCATAGGTTTTGGAAAAAGGGTTTCTCATGGCTTAGCGTTTTTGTATGTGCAAGCATTTTTGGGTGGCTGGGCCCACTTTTGCCCAATCCGCAATCCGCATGCCAACTACCCAGGCTATTTTATTTCCTGAAACTAGAACTTTTACCTCTTTTTTTAAGGCAAATGGCACTTTATTATCAATCAGAAAATCGGAAATTTTCTTTTCGGATTGCATTCCTAATGGATTAAACCGGTCTCCTTCCTGCCAACTCCGGATTTGAAGCGGAAATTCCAACCGGTCCAAATCGAATACTGCATTAGTTGGATTCCGATCAATTTCTTTTTGAGGAGGACCCCAAGTCAGGTGGTATCCTCCTTCTGGAAGTTCGAACGATGGAGCACCAACAGGAAGTTCAAACGCATGGAATGCCACAGGAATAGGGTATAGCAGGAGCTCTTCTCTGTCCAGACTGAGTTCATAGGTCGCGCTACGCAACAACTTGCCAGGCTTGATATCTTCTAAGCTTTTTGAAAGGGATAAGGCTTGATCCGAATTGAACCCATAAGGCTTCAACCAAAAATAAAGCAAGGAGGCAACTCCTGGCATGTTGCTCAAAGATTTGTAGGCAAGAAAGCTGATTCCTTGCTGCTCACGAACATGTTCTGCCTTCCAGAGTTCAAATAGGCCTGAAAATGCCTTTCCGGTATCTTTTAGCCGCTCAAAGCTCTGCAAGAGATTCTGTCGTGTGTCGGGTTCCAGGTTGTAAAGGGCAGGAAGTCCGCTATGGCGCAGCTTATTCCTTTTGTAGTCACTGGAGGCATTGGAACGGTCTTCCCGCCAAGTTTGCTTGACCTCCTCCATGTAGGATTCAAGTTGTGCTCTTGAAAAAGGAAGCAGTGGACGAATCAACCACCCACGACGGTCGCTCATGCCATACAATCCCTCGATGCCGGTTCCTCTTACCAGGTTAAGAAAAATAGTCTCTAGCTGATCGTCCTGGTGATGAGCTAGGATGATGCCCTTCAAATGATACTGATTTCGAATTTCTTCAAAAAACTTGTAGCGGATTTCTCGAGCTGCCATCTGTATGGAAATTCCATTTTTATCTGCCAATTCCGCTGTATTGGCACGATGGATATGGATCGGAAGGGATCTGTCTTGAGCCCAGTTCGTAACAAATTCTTCGTCTCCATCGCTTTCTGTACCGCGCAAGCCAAAATTGACATGAGCCAGCTCCATTTGAATCCCAGCAGCATGAAGGATATGCGCCAAAGCCATACTGTCTAGTCCGCCACTGCAGGCCAACAGGTAGCGTTTGTTGGGTTCAAAAAGTGTGCTTTGTTGGATATGCGAGATAAAGGCGTCGTACATTGATCAAAAATAGCTTTTTTAGCTAAATTTGCCTCTAGTATCTCCCCTATGAAATCTCCTTTTTTCATTCTATTTCTTCTCTTGGTGCTCTGGATGCCCATCGGTGTCCATGCACAGGCTACTTCGCTCCTGGAGATTCGGAGTGCGGATCTACTTCAGGGTGCCAAAGGCTTTGAGCGCTTGCTGGGAAATGTAAAGATGAAGCATCAGAATTCCTTAATTGCCTGTGATTCGGCCTATTTTTTCCGTGATGAAAATCGTGCGCAGCTTTTTGGGAGGGTGCAGATTAAAGATGAGGTGGATCCCATTACTACAACCAGTTCCTATGCTGAATACGATGGTGCGACCAAGGTGGCGAAGCTTCGAAAAAACGTGATTTTCACCAATCTGCAGACGAAGCTATACACCGATCACCTCGATTACAACCGGGAATCCAATCTAGCCAACTATTTTGAAGGGGGAAAGGTGGTGGACTCAGTCAATGTGCTCACCAGTGAGGTAGGTACTTACGAGGTCAATTACGAGCGGATCAGTTTTAAACATGATGTGATTTTGGTGAACCCAGATTACACACTTAAAACGCAGGATCTTATCTACCTGACCTTGCCTAAAACAGCTCAGACTCCTGGATTGACCAACATTGTTTCCAAGGAAGGATACAATTTAGATGCCCAAAAGGGAAGTTTTTACGACACGCAGCTCAAGCAGTTTAAGTTTTTTGAGGGTTTGGTGGAGACGGAAGATAGCCGAGTAAAAGCGGATGAATTGTTTTACGATGAGCCCAAAGGCTACTATGAGGGCAAAAAAGATGTTCGAGTTTTGAATAAAGAAAGAAAGCTAGAGGTTTTTGGGGATGAGGGGAACTATTGGGAGACCAAAAAATTCAGTCAGGTGTACGGAAAGGCGTTGGTGCGAAAGTATTTTGAGTCAGATACTCTTTTTCTTACGGCTGACACCTTGATTTCGCAGGATGGTGAAGCCGATTCAGTCAAGTTTTTGCTTGCTTTCCACCAAGTAAATTTGGTCAAATCCGATCTTTCTGGAAGGGCAGATTCCTTGTTGTATGCATTTGGAGATTCCTCAATCCATCTGTATAAGGATCCAATTTTATGGAATCGATCGAGCCAAATAGCCGCAGATAGCATGGTTTTTTACTTGGTCAATGAAACCTTAGATCGGGTTTTTATGAAGAACAAGGCCTTTGCGATTTTGACTGATACCTTGTTGAATTTCAACCAAATGAAAGGGAGAAAGATGACCGGATACTTCAAAGATGGGCAGATAAGTAGGTTGTTTATTGAGGGGAATGGAGAGTCGCTCTACTATGCGCTCGAAGGGGATACCTTGACTCAAGGAATCAATCGAATCCTTAGTTCAACCATAGGGCTGAACTTCGTAGATGGGCTGATTAAAAAATCAAATTTTGGAGTTCGGCCTGATGGCAAATTCATACCAGTTCAGGATATTGATGAAAAGATGAGTCGGCTCGAGGGCTTTCGATGGAGGGTAGCCGAAAAGCCTGTGCGTGCGACCATTGATGCTTGGCGAAAGGTGATTGAAATTGACCCTACGCTACGGAATTTTTTCAACGAGCCGGAGGTAAAGCTGACGATGCCTACCCAAGGGCAGCTTCAAAAAGCGCTGCAAGAAAAGCCCGTCAAGCCGACAGGTGGCGGCTAAGCGCATACAAATGGGTCATTTTTGAAACTTAACAACAATTAACCCTGGTTTTGGGGAAAAAATGTATCTTTTTAAATACATTTAACGTAAAATTTATCGACTTTATTGTCAGTACATCACCCTTATTGAGTAACTATTTTCCATGAAGGCCCAATTGCTCAAATTGACCATTGCATTACTTGTGCTGTTCCCGATTTTTGCGGGAGCCCAGCAGGTACATGTGTTGAGCGAAACAGTTGAGTTTTCGGGTAAAATTGGTTCCTCCCAACGGAAAACAGTAATTCTTCACAACGAATCGGCGCAACCTAAAACCTACCTGCTTCGGAACATTAAGGGGAGTGTTGGCTCGTCTCAAAAGATGCGTATTTGTCTTGGAGATCAGTGTTTTGACCCTAAAAAAGAATTGGCAAAGGTGATGCTAACTCTTGCTCCAGGGGAGATTTACACCGATCTGTTTTTAGAATTTGAATTAGGAATAGCGGAGACTTTAGGAAGTTTTGATTTGGTGTTTGTAAATAGTGAAGCCTTACGTGATTTTTTTGTAGTTGAGGCAAAATATTCCGTTTCAAGTGAGCCAAAAACAGATTTTACGCACAAAGATGTAAAGTTGGGGGATATTTATCCCAACCCTAGCAACCGGGTAGCGCAATTGGATTATACTGTCGTAAATCCAAAATCCAGAGCAAAAATCACAGTGACCAGTTTCATCGGCAATCCCATTGCGGAATATGAATTGGATCCAACACGAAATAGTTTGGTCATTCATGTCGCAGACTTTCAGCCAGGGGTGTATTTCTACACTTTGTTTGTTGACAATAAAAACGTGGTCACCAAGAAACTACAAGTGAAAAAGTAGGCTTGCTGTCCATGCTATTTCATTTGAAATCTTACAATTATCCCTTATATTTGCGGTCCTTTAATTAATCATGCGTCACTATTCAATCTTCTTTGTATTCGTCTTGGTTCTCCTAGGAGCCTGTGGACCTTTTGCTAAGTTGGAAAAGAGTACCAACTGGGAGGAGCTGTACAACGGTGCCAACAAATATTACCAAGAAGGCGAGTACAACAAAGCGATCATCTTGTATGAAAAGGTTCTCCCTGTAATCAAAGGATCTGAGAAGGCTGAAATGGCGGAATACAACTATGCCAACTGCCATTTTAAAACGGACAGATACATCGAGTCAGCTGGATATTTTAATACCTTTTTCAAAACTTACAACCGAAGTGCTTTGGCGGAAGAAGCATTATTCATGCACGCATATTCGTTGTACTTAGACGCGCCTGATTACAACTTGGATCAGCAGAGTAGCAAAGAAGCGGTCACGGCCATTCAGCAATTTGTTGGTAAATTCCCTGGTTCTGCAAGCTATGAGCGGGCAATGGACATGTTGAAAGATTTGGAGTCTCGATTTGAAGAAAAGGCATACAGCGAGGCTGAAATGTACTATCGATTGAAAGAAGGATTATTTCCTGGTGATTTTTACAGGGCTTGCATCATTAACTTTCAAAATTTTGCCAAGGATTATCCTGAAAGCAAGCGCAATGAGGAATTGGCTTATCGTCTGGTAGAAGTGGGCTATTCCTATGCTAAAAATAGCGTCTTTGATAAAAAAGAAGAGCGTTTGAATGATGCACTGAAGTTTGCAATTAATTTTTACCGAAAGTACGCTGTAAGTGGGTATTTGGGAGAAGTTAAAAAGATAGAGGAACAAACTAAAGAAGAGCTTCAGGCACATGCCAAACTAAAAAAGGAGTATGCAGATAAGAAGGCTGCAGAAGAGGTGGCAGCAACGAACACCTCGAATTAATTTAAATACAAGCATTTAAACACAAAGTATATGGCTGTTAATCCATCAATCATCACCAGAGACCTAGATAAAGTTGCTGATCAAACAGGAAATATCTATGAGTCGATCCACATCATTGGTCAGCGTGCCAAGCAAATTTCTTCAACTTTGAAGGAAGAATTGAACAACAAGCTTTCTGAGTTTGCTTCTACGGTAGACAATTTGGAAGAAGTGTTTGAGAACAAGGAGCAGATCGAAATTTCCAAGTTTTACGAAAGAATGCCTAAGCCAACTTCTTTGGCAATGGAAGAGTTTATGGAGGGAAAAATCCACCACAGATATCCATCGCAAGAAGGAGCGGAGTAATTTCCAATGAATCTTAACGGCAAACGAATTTTAGTCGGTGTAACAGGTAGCATTGCCGCCTACAAAACAGCGATTTTAACGCGCTTGCTTATCAAATCTGGAGCAGAGGTACAGCTAATAGCGACTACGGCTGCTCTTGATTTTATTACCCCTCTCACCTTAGCTACCCTCTCCAAACGACCAGTACTGTCTGCGTTTTTTGAAAAAAGTACAGGTCAATGGCACAACCATGTGGAGTTAGGCCTTTGGGCTGATTTATTTTTAGTGGCTCCACTAAGCGCGAATACACTCGCCAAATTTGCCCAAGGGGGATGTGATAATTTACTTACTGCCACCTATCTCTCCAGCCGCTGTCCGGTGATGCTTGCGCCAGCGATGGACTTGGATATGTACCAGCACCCATCCGTTAGGGCTAATCTTGAAAAAGTTGCTTCCTTTGGAAATATTGTGCTAGATGCTGAAACAGGGGAGTTGGCTAGTGGGCTCTCTGGCCAAGGACGCATGATGGAGCCAGAGCATATTTTGGAGAAGGTCATCCAATTTTTTAATCCAAAAAAGGATTTTCTGGGCAAAAAAGTGCTGATCACCTTGGGTCCAACGCAAGAAGCACTTGATCCTGTTCGGTTTTTGAGCAATCATTCCAGTGGAAAAATGGGCTATGCCCTTGCCAAAGCATTTGAAGCCCAAGGGGCAACAGTATCCCTTGTTGCAGGCCCTTTTTCCTTGAAGTTAGACGAAAGCCGGTTTCAAGTACATCGCGTGACCACTGCTACCGAGATGTTTGAAGCTGCCAAGTCCTTGCATGCACAGATGGATGTGGTGGTGTTTGCAGCTGCAGTGGCAGATTTTAGACCGGAAAATGCTGCTCCTCAAAAAATAAAAAAGGCAGGAGAGGAACTTACACTTCGCTTGGTGCCAAATGTGGATCTTGCCTTTGAGCTTGGGAAAACAAAAAGTATCATTGCCGAACTTATCTTGGAGGAAGTCAAAAAAGCAGCTTCTTGACGAGGAGCTAAAGATTTTTTGTAAGTTTAGTACATGAAAAAAGGGATACTCATCCTAGTTGTAATTCTTGGATTTTTGATAGAAAGCAAGGCCCAAGAACTGGATTTTAGGGTTATCATCAATAGTGACCGTTCTAGATTTCAAAGCACCGAGGTCTTTAGCCAGATGAAAACCAGCTTTGAACAGTTTTTGAATGGGCGAACCTGGACTTCCGATGAGTTTAGGCCTGAGGAGCGTATCAAAGGAAACCTATTGATTACCATCAATCAGGTGCCGCAAATTGGGGTTTACAATGCCACAGTTCAAATGCAGGTGGTTCGCCCAGTGTTCGGAACCAACTATGAGACGGTGGTACTGAACTTTATAGATCGCAACTGGTCTTTTGAATACCAAGAATCGCAACCTCTAGAATTCAATCGAGTTACCTATTTAAATAACATCAGTTCCTTACTTGCCTTTTATGCGCACATCGCGCTTGGCATGGATTACGACACTTTTGAACTAAAAGGGGGAAATCCCTATTTCGAGGTAGCGAATGATATCGTGAATAATGCCCAGCAATCGGGTCGTGCTGGCTGGGTTCAAAACCCCAATGACCGAAGAAGCCGCTATTGGCTGATCAATGACATTTATATTTCAACCGTGTATGCCCCCATTCGGGAGGCTTTTTATTTGTATCACCGAAAAGGGATGGACCAACTAGCGACCGCACCGGAAGAAGCGTATAATTCGATTTTAGGAGCGATCCAACGCGTAGCGGAAGCCAATCGGTTGCAACCCAATGGGATTTTCACCATCAGCTTTGTTGATGCTAAAAGTGATGAACTGATAGCCATTCTCAAGAATGCTCCCTTTGACATTCGTGAAAAAGCCGTTCCGCTACTTCTAGAAATTGATCCGAATAACGCCAGAAAATACAACGAGCTGCTCAAAAGCTGAACCTTATCTTTTAGTTTTGTTGGAAAGCCATTCTTAATTCATGCTTACTTCACTTAAAATATCCAATTATGCGTTGATTGATCACTTGGCTATGCAGCCCAGTGCTGGATTGAGCATGATCACAGGTGAAACAGGAGCGGGTAAGTCGATTATGCTTGGAGCCGTAGGCCTTTTACTTGGCAATCGGGCGGACACCAAGGTATTGCTTCATGAGGCAAAGAAATGTGTAGTGGAGGGAGTCTTTGATATTCGCTCCTACGGCCTGCAGGAATATTTTGAGGAGCTGGAACTAGACTACGAGGACAGCTGCATAATCCGAAGGGAAATTAGTCCAAATGGCAAATCCCGATCTTTTGTAAATGATACGCCGATCTTATTGGATCATTTAAAAACCCTGGGGGAGAAACTCATGGATGTCCACTCCCAGCACGATACCCTACTCCTGGGAGAAGGTGATTTTCAATTGGGGTTGGTGGATGCATTTGCCCAAACAAAAGTTGAGCGAACTGCCTACCAACAGGTTTTTAAAGAATTTAAGTCTTCCAAAAAAAGCCTTGAGGAACTTACGCGTCAGTCGGAAAGGCTCAAAAAAGAGTTCGACTTTAATCAATTCCAATTGAATGAGCTGAGTAGTTTGTCCCTTGTAGCTGGCGAGCAAGAGGAGTTGGAGGCTAGTCAGCAGATTCTTGAAAATGCAGAAGACATTAAAGTAAAGATTCAGGAGATCCTTTCCCTTTTCCAAGACGAGCAGTTTGGAGTGCTTCAGGGGATGGGGCATATTCAATCGAGTTTGCAGGGTTTGGAGCGATTGGCACAGGCTTTTGGCAGTTATCGGCAGCGATTTCAGGAGGCTTTGATTGAATTAAATGATTTGGCAGAAAGCTTGAGTGACGAGGATAGTGTTGTTGAAGTGGATCCTGAAAAGTTGGGGCGTACCCGCGAGCGTCTCAGCAAAATCTATCTACTGCAGAAAAAACATGGCCTGCAGTCCGTTGAAGAGCTCTTGGCTTTGGAAAGCCATTTGGCGGATCAGGTTTTTCAAGTGCAGCAAGTAGAAGATCAGTTGGTTGAGGCCAAGCGAGTTCAACTTGAGAAAGAAAAGGCAATGCTTCATGCAGCTGAGGTGCTTAGCCAAAGGCGAAGGGGGTGTTTCCCTTCTTTTGAACGGGCACTAGAAGAGTTGCTGCATGAGTTGGGGATGGAAAATGCTCGAATTCAATTGGAGAGGCAATCCCTTGACCCCCATAACTCTGGTGTAGATCGTATTGAACTTCTTTTTTCGGCCAATAAAGGCATACCCTTACAGCCCTTGAAAAAAGTTGCTTCTGGCGGAGAGTTTTCGCGTTTGCTTTTTGCGATTAAGTATATGATGGCCGACAAAATGGCCTTACCTACCCTTATTTTTGATGAGATCGATTCAGGTATTTCGGGAGAAGTAGCCCTGCAAATGGTCCGAATGATGCAGGGTATTGCTAAGAATCACCAAGTGATCTGCATTACGCACCTACCGCAGGTGGCTGCCAAGGGTGAAGTGCATTTCTTTGTGTATAAAGATCATAGTGCAGACAAAACCATTTCCAAGGTCAAAGAATTGACTGCAGAGGAACGGGTGCAGGAGCTTGCAAAAATGATTGCAGGTGTAAATCCATCTCCTGCTGCTCAGGCAAGTGCCAAAGAGCTCTTGATGAATTGAAGGGCTAACTCCTAAATTTTATGTAGTTTTAACGCAGATTTTGAATTCAACTCCATTGCTATATGTCACAAAATTTACTTGAAGGAAAAGTAGGAATCATTACAGGAGCGCTTGATGAAAATTCCATTGCATGGAAGACTGCGCTCAAAGTAAAGGAACAAGGCGGAAAATTTGTTTTGACCAATGCACCCATTGCCATGCGTATGGGGGCGATCAAAGAACTTGCTGAAGAGTGCAACACCATCGTTGTAGCTGCAGATGCCACCGTCGTGGAGGATATTGAAAAGTTATATGCTGAAGCAAAAGAATTTTTGGGAGCAGATTTTGACTTTTTGCTGCACTCCATCGGGATGTCTCCCAATATCCGAAAGGGCAAAGCCTACGGCGACCTCAATTACGATTGGGCCATGAAATCCTACGATGTATCTGCTATCTCTTTCCATAAGATGATGCAGGTGGCGGAGAAGATGGATGTGATGAAGGAATGGGGGTCTGTAGTAGGACTTTCCTACATCGCAGCACAGCGGATATTTCCTTTCTACACGGATATGGCAGATGCCAAGGCTTTGCTAGAAAGCATCGCCAGAGGTTATGGGTACCGTTACGGTAAACTGAAGAAAGTTCGTGTCAACACCATCTCTCAATCTCCTACCAAAACCACTGCAGGAAGCGGTATTGGTGGATTTGATTCTTTCTACAACTTTGCAGAAGCTCTTTCTCCCTTGGGAAATGCCTCGGCCGATGCATGTGCTGATTACATTGTGACCTTGTTCTCAGATTTGACCCGTATGGTGACCATGCAAAACCTTTTCCATGATGGAGGATATTCTTTTACAGGGATTTCTGAAGAGATTATGGATAAGTTCAAAGACTTGTAAAACGGTCAACGGCTGACAGTCCACCGTCGATAGCAGTTTGTTTTTAAAGCCCCGTCAGTAGGGGCTTTTTTGTTGCCACTCCTTTAAAAAACATTTTTTCATTTCTGGATTTCCCCTAACTTATACACTTCAAGAACCCCAACTAGCTATGTTGAAAAAAATACTTTTCCTAGGTCTCGCATTGGTTGCTAGCATCAGCTGGTCTAGTGCACAGATCATGCCTTCCCCTGCAAGAGCAGAGGGAGAGGGCCCTTATGAGAAATTGATCATTCGTGGCGTCACGCTTATTGATGGTACGGGTGCACCGCCCCTAGGACCGGTAGATATCGTGGTTGAAAAAAATCGAATCACCCAAATCCAAGCCGTAGGCTATCCTGGAGTACCGATCAACGAAAATCGTCGCCCAAAAGCTGATGATAAAACAAAGGTCATGGACTTGACTGGGCACTACCTCATGCCGGGCTTGATCGACATGCACGGGCATATTGGAGGTTCAGGACAAGGTACTCCAGCAGAATACGTGTTCAAACTTTGGATGGCGCATGGAATTACGACCGTGCGTGACCCTTCTGCTGGAAATGGACTTACCTGGGTGTTGGACCACAAGAAAAAATCTGCTGCCAATGAAATCACTGCACCAAGAATCTTGGCTTACACTTCCTTTGGGCAGGGTTCAAAAGGTCCTATCACCAATGCCGAGCAAGCAAAGGCTTGGGTAAATGAGAATAAAGCCAAAGGAGCAGATGGAATCAAGTTTTTTGGAGCAAAGCCTGAAGTTATGGAAGCGGCTATCTCTGAAAATAAGCGAATTGGTTTGGGCTCAGCGATGCACCACCAGCAGTTGGATGTAGCGCGATGGAATGTACTTCATTCTGCGCGTGCGGGGCTTACTTCCATGGAACACTGGTATGGTCTCCCAGAGGCTTTATTTACCGATCGTACCATCCAAAATTTCAGATTAGATTACAATTACCAGAACGAGCAGCATCGCTTTGCAGAAGCAGGAAAGCTATGGCAGCAAGCAGCACCACCTTACTCCGAGCATTGGAATAAAGTGATGAATGAGTTGTTGGAATTGGATTTCACCTTGGATCCTACACTCAATATTTACGAAGCCAATCGAGATCTCATGCGTGCACGTACGCAGGAGTGGCATGGCGTATACACACTGCCTTCCCTTTGGCGTTTTTATGCTCCCAACCGCCAATCTCACGGTTCCTACTGGTTTGATTGGACTACAGAAGAGGAAGTATTGTGGAAAGACAATTACCGCTTGTGGATGACCTTTGTTAACGAGTACAAGAATCGTGGAGGTAGAGTAACCGCAGGTTCTGACTCTGGATTTATTTACCAGTTGTATGGCTTTGCGTACATCCGTGAACTCGAAATGTTGCGCGAAGCAGGGTTCCATCCTTTGGAAGTGATTCGTGCTGCGACCATGCATGGTGCAGAAGCTTTGGGCTTGGATAAGGACTTGGGTACGGTGGAAGTAGGCAAGCTGGCCGACTTTGTCATCTTGGAAGAAAACCCACTTCAAAACCTAAAGGTATTGTACGGTACAGGAGCCATCCGAACTAGTGAGGCAAACGAGCCGATTCGAGTAGGTGGTGTCAAGTACACCGTGAAAGATGGTATTGTGTACGATGCGAAGCAACTTCTTAAAGATGTGCGCACCATCGTAGACCAGCACAAGGCTCGTGAAAATGCACGCATTACCCAGCCAGGTTTGGATTGGTAAGCTTGCCATTTTGGCTTTTAAATAGAAAGAAGGAGAGCTTGCCTAATGGCCTCTCCTTCTTTTTTGTAACCTGAAAATTGGATTAAATCTCAGTCACTAATCGCCTTAAGCTATGCCGTTTGTAACCCTTTCCCAGACCAAACTATTTTACCAAGAACATGGATCTGGATCCGAGACCTTGGTTTTTTCACATGGCTTACTTTGGAGTCACAAAATGTTTGATGCGCAGGTGGCTGAATTTTCAAAGCAGTACCGCGTGATTGCATACGATCATCGAGGGCAAGGCAGTAGTGAAGTTGGAGGTCCTTACGACATGGATACGGTGGCAGCTGATGCTACCGAATTAATCCGAACCTTGGTTGGCGGCCCGGTGCATTTTATAGGCTTGTCCATGGGTGGCTTTGTGGGCATGCGTCTCGCTGCTCGTCACCCAGAGTTGGTCAAAAGCTTGGTTTTGCTCGAGACTTCTGCCAATGCGGAGCCTGTAGAGAATTTACCCCAATACAAGTTGCTCAATGGGATGGTGCGTTGGATCGGGATCATTCCTCCCATCGCGAGCAAGGTCATGAAAATCATGTTTGCAAAAAGCTGGTTGGCGGATCCTAGAAATAGGGAGTCCATTCGTCATTGGAAAAAGGAATTGGCTTCCAATAAAAAATCCATCACAGGCCCTGTGGAAGGGGTAATCTACCGCAAAGGGGTGGAGGAGGAGCTTGGCAAAATCTCTTGCCCTACTCTGGTGATCGTTGGAGATGAGGATGTGGCGACTACCCCGGCCAAGGCAGCGGTTATTCAACAGGGAATTGCAGGAGCCAGGCTAGAAACTATAATAGGGGCAGGGCATAGCAGTTGCATTGAAAAGCCGGAGGAAGTCAATCGATTGCTGAAGGATTGGCTAAAAAATTAACTAGTTTAAATAGGCTATTTATCAAGTGTTTAGGTGTCCCTTGGTAATTTTTTTCAGCAAAATCTGAACCTTTTACCTACAATAAATGTATATACATCAATTGAAAGGTGAACCCATGGGTAAAATTGAAGAAGCAATCAAGCAGTCGGAGTTTAAGGACAGCTACAACAAGGTTGTGGTCAACTTATTGTACACCCACAGTTACCTGGTGAGTTTTCAAACGGCTGTGTTGAAACCCATGGATCTTTCTCCGGAGCAATACAACGTCTTGCGAATACTCAGAGGTCAGCAAGGCAAGCCCGCAACCATCGCTGCCATCCAAGACCGGATGCTAAATACGATGTCTAATGCCTCAAGGCTGGTAGATAAGTTGAAAGCCAAGGAGTTGGTGGAGCGTGAGGAATGCCCTGAAAATCGCCGAAAAGTAGATGTACTCATCACTGAAAAAGGATTGCGCTTATTGGAATTGTTGGAGCCTCAAGTTGCAGGGCTCAATAAAAAAGTAATTCACCTCGATGAAGCCGAACTTATTCAACTCAATGGCTTATTGGACAAACTTCGAGGCTAATCCAACTGAACTTTCTTATTAAAACTTATCGAATCTAATTTCTCAACTTAAACCAAAACAATTATGAGCACCACAAAATGGATTATCGACCCTACCCACTCCGAGGTAGCATTTAAAGTAAAGCACTTGGTAATTTCTACCGTAACCGGTTATTTCCGCAAGTTTGAAGGAGCAGCGGAATCAGCTTCTGAAGATTTTAATGGAGCTTCAGTTAGCTTCTCTTTGGATGTAAATAGCATCGATACGAATCAATCCGATCGCGATCAGCACTTGAAATCAGCTGACTTTTTTGATACTGCTAGCTTCCCATCCATCGCTTTCGCGGGGAAACTCGTTAATCAGGGTGGAGAATACCAACTCCAAGGGGATCTCACCCTAAAGGGAATTACCCAGCAGGTGACCTTGGATGTGACTTACGGAGGAACAGTAGCTGATCCTTACGGACAAACCAAAGCTGGATTTGAGATTGAAGGAAAACTAAACCGCAAAGACTTTGGACTTACCTGGTCTGCCATTACTGAGGCTGGTTCTGTGGTAGTTAGTGACCAAGTTCGCTTGCAGCTGAGCGTTCAACTTGTTAAACAATAAGTCGACTCAGTAATTAAATCAACTCCAAAAGGAGCCTCTTTTTGAGGCTCCTTTGTTTATCCCTTTTTCCATGCAACCCTTAATCTTAGGAATTCACCACATCACTGCCATCTCTGGAGAACCACAGCAAAACATAAATTTTTATGCGGGCATATTGGGACTTCGTTTGGTAAAGAAGACCATCAATTTTGATGCACCGGATGTGTACCATTTCTATTTCGGCGATGCCCTCGGGCGCCCCGGAACAGTATTTACTACTTTCCCTTTTGCAGGAGCACGCAGGGGGAAAAAAGGTGTGGGCGAATTGACCTACACGGCCTTCTCCATCGGGATTACTAGCCTGGATTTTTGGGAAGAGCGACTCAAAAGATTTGGAATCCCTGTATCGGATCGCTTGACTCGCTTTGGGGAATCGATCCTCCGGTTTGAAGACCAAGATGGCATGGGTATCGAATTGGTCGCCAATGCAGCCGATCAAAGAGAAGGATGGACCTATGGAGGAGTACCACTCGAGCATTCCATCAAGGGATTTTACGGAGCCACCCTTGCACTTCGAAGCAAGGAACTGACAGAGCGCTTACTTGTAGATCACATGAATTACCGATTCCATAGTCAAGAAGAGAATCGCTACCGCTATGGATTGGATGGAAAACCAGGAGAGTGGGTGGACATTCTCGTCGATCCCAATGGGCAGCGAGGCGTTCAAAGCGCAGGAACTGTGCATCATTTGGCCTTTCGAACAGCAACAACAACCTCACAACTAGAAATGCAGCAACTTCTACTCAAGCAAGGCTATGGTGTGACGGAAGTTCGGGACCGAAATTATTTTTTATCCATTTATTTTAGAGAGCCAGGTGGAGTCTTATTTGAGATCGCTACCGATGTGCCCGGCTTCGCCATTGACGAGGATGAAGCCCATCTAGGAGAACTCCTAAAGCTGCCCGACTGGGCAGAGAAGAGCCGATCGCAGATTCAAGCTGCCTTAATACCTGTGACCTTTCAACCTGAAAACTATGTCTAATTGGATCCAAACAGGCCTTCCTCTTTCGGAATCGAAGAAGGCAATTATCCTTTTGCATGGGAGAGGAGCAACTGCAGAAAGCATCTTATCACTAGCCGACTACCTGGAGCTAGCTGACTTTTCCATTTTTGCGCCTCAGGCAGCCCAGCGAACCTGGTACCCTTATGGATTCATGGCGAGCGATCAAGGCAACCTTTCCGCTTTGAATTCGTCTTTACAACAAGTTTCCCTTCTATTTCAATTTTTGATTGACAATGGAAAAGCTCCAGAACAGATTTATGTGATGGGCTTTTCGCAGGGAGCCTGCCTTTCTTTGGAATTTGCAGCACGAAATGGGCAGAAATTAGGAGGCGTTGTCGCCTTTACGGGCGGCTTGATTGGAGAAAAATTAGAAGAAAAAAAATATAGCGGAGATTTTCAGGGAACACCTGTCCTCTTCAGCAGTAGTGCACATGACATGCATGTGCCTGCCCAACGAATTAATGATTCTGCCCAGCTTCTTCAGAAAATGGGTGCGGAGGTTCGCCTTACTCTTTTCGAAGACGAGCTCCACACTATCCGTCCTGAAGAATTGACCTGGGTCAATCAAACGCTTTTTTTGTAAGGTTTCTTGGTTAAAAAATCCCTAGCACTAGCTGGGGTTTTTTTTGTTTAGCACCCTACCAATCCTTTAGTAAGAATAAGTTATCTGTGAACCCAGTTCTGGATCGAGTTCTATCTGTGCATAGACTCCGACTTCCTGCTGTAGTTCTTCTACGTGGCTGATGATTCCGACTACTCGGTTTTCATGCCGCAGCGCTTTGAGTGTTTCAAAGACCACCCGGAGTGAATTTTTGTCGAGCGCTCCGAATCCTTCATCCAAAAAGAAGAAACTTTGATCTGCCTGATTCAGTGCTTTTACTTTTTCTGCCAAAGCCAAAGCAAGGCATAGAGAGGCCTGAAAAGTTTGCCCACCGGAGAGTGTTTTGAGTAATCGTTTTTTGCCTCCATTCAGGTAGTCCATCACCCAGAAGGTATTGCTGTCATCAATCTCCAAACTCAAGCTGTTTTTGGTGAGCATTCTAAATCGCTTGTTGGCGGTATTGCAGAGCTCACGCAAGTAAATGGAACTTACGTAGCGGACAAATCCCTTTCCTGCAAAAAGTCTATCCAACTCCCGCAAATTGGTTTCTCTGTTTTCAATTCGTTCAAACTCTCCCAAAAGGCTTTGCTTTTCTTTCAGTTTCTGTGAAATAGCGATTAGCTCTTGATTGAGTAAGGTGACCTGCGACTGGAGGTTTTTTTCCTTTTCCTTTGCTGAAGCAACCTCTTCTTGTAGGGTTTGAAATCTGTCTTCTGAATATTCTTCAATCCCCTCCTCGGCTTTGAGCACTTTAATTCGTGCCTTGGTTGCTGCAACCTGCTGCTCATACGCACGAATTTCCGCATCCATTTTTTCGGCATCCAGGTCCTGCTGGAAGAGCTGAATTAATGCGTTCTTTTCTGTAAATCCTCGCTTCTCCATCATTTGAGCAAATTCCACCTGGCTACCTGCAAGGCGATTTTGGGTAATAGTGAGCAGTGCCTCAAAATTTTGGAGGTCGGCAAGATTTTTAGATTGAGCAATCTGCCTTTCTTGCAAATGTTTTTGAACCCCTACTAAGGATTCCGCAGCGGCTTCAATGCTTTTTTCAACTAGGGCAATCGCATTGCCGATAGCTTCTGCTTCCTTCTTCTCATACGGTTCACAAAATTCCGGATCCTTGATCTCCTGCTGTTTACCAGCTATTCTAGAAAGCAAGTCTTGGTTTTGGAGCTGAGCTTGTTGCAAGGTTTGTGCAGCCGCTTCTTTTGCGTTTCGTAGGCCAGCACTTTTTTTGCGCAAATCATTGAGCTGATTTTGAAGTTGTTGGGTAGTTTGAAAAACTTCAGCCAACTCGGAAATTTTGTGTTCCAGCTCCTCCTTAGTTGCTATTCCACTGCCCTTTAACTTTTCCCAAAGGGCGAATTCTTGCTTTTCAAGCCCCAGTTTTTCCTGCTCTTTTAGATCCTGGTTTTTTTGAAGGTTGCTGTATTGTATTTCTTCAATACTTTTCTTTTGGATCAGCTCACGAATAGTGTCCAATTCAAGATTGCCTTGTTTCAAATCCACTTCTGCTTGCTCAAGTGCCGCGGCGGAGGCACTTACCTGCAATGGATTTGGATGTTCGCTAGCCCCACACAGCGGACAAGGCTTCCCATTTTCCAATAGATGTGCATGAGAGGTCAAGCCTTGAGTTCTGAGTAATTTTTCACGGGATATCTCTAGCTGACTTACCACTGTTTTTTGCAGTGCCAACCATTCCTCTAGGCTTTGACTTGCTTTTTCGGGCACTAGACTGGTGAATGCTGTCAAACGATTTTTACTAGAAGTTAGAAAGGTCGCTCCTTCTTGAAGAGCAAGCTCCAACTCCAATTTTCGTTGCATCAATTCTAGAAGCTGGTTGCTAGCAGTTTTTAATTCGGCTAGTACCGAAGGGTCTAAATTTGGGAGTCCAAATTGTTTCCCTTCAAGTAAATCAACCTCTTGTTCTAGGGATTGTATTTCCTTGTTTTGAAGTTCAATTGCCGGCAGCAAGGCATTCAAGTTGTTCTGAACTTGAGCTTGCTTGCTAGCCAATTCTTGGATTTCGAGCACTTTTTTAAGGTCTCGAATCTTTCCCTCACGTTGCGGTCTCAGCGCATTGATTTCTCGAAATTTAACTTCGTCAGCCAAAAGGGTTTTGATTTCCTCTGCAAAGGATTCTTTGAAGCGATTGCACTCAATGAGGCTAACCTGGTATTTTTCAAGATCCTTTTCCAGGTCTAGGATCCGATCCCAAATGGGTCTGAGGTAAGTTTTAGCACTTTGGAAATCCCGATAAAGCTGCCGTTTCCCGTCCATTTCGGGTTGCATCGCCACTAGACTTGTTTCAACTAGCATTAAGTTTTGAAGCTCGAGAAAGGATTTACGAGTTCCTTCCATCTTGCAAACTTCCTCAGTCATGGCTTGTAAGGCCTGAGTTGCCTGCAGCATTTCTTGGCTCAATCCAGCATACTCTTCTTGTTTGGCAAGCAAAATTTCAGAAGAAATCCCATCCATGCTATTGATGAGTGCCTCTATCCGTATTTTTTCCTCACGAGCTTGTTTCAACAAGCTTCCTGTTTGGGGAGAAAGGTCGAATCGATCTAAGCCAAACAAATCTTGCATCATCTGTGCACGCTCTGTAGGCTTTTGGTCTATAAAATCCCGAAACTTTCCTTGAGGGATGATGATGGTTTGCTTGAAGTTTTCTCGGCTCATGCCAATCAGCTCTTCCGCTTTACTTGGGGTAGCCTGCCATTCTTGCCCCACCTGTTCATAAAAACCATGGCTTGCGGTTTCTATTTTTTCAGGGTCTTTCTTGTTTCGTTTGACGCTATACCGAGCCAGGTAGGTGCTTCCATTATTTTGACCAGACCTAAAAACAAATTTGAGGTCCACTTGCTGGTGCTGCAAATTAATCATACTTGAGCGCTCACCCGAGTTGGACACCCGCTCTGGGTTCCCATAAAGTGCGATCAGAATTCCCTCCAAAATGGCAGACTTACCGCTGCCAACTGAACCAAAAATCCCAAATAGACCTGCCGCAGTCAAGGTCTCAAATTCAATGACCTGACGTTCCCTATAGGAATACAGACCTTCTATTTCCAGTCGAATAGGGATCATGATGCAGCGGTTTTGCTCAATACTTCTTTAAATAAATCGACCAGCTGCGCATTGGGTTCTTGCCCTTTTTCGCTGGTGTAAAAAAGCCGAAAAAGGCTTTCCATGTCTCTTCCTAGGTCTTCTGCTTGGAGCTCTTCTTGGGCTTGTCCAGTTGTATGCCGTAGTTGAGGGATGAGGTGGACGATTCCATCGTGTGCTTTCAAGATTGCCTTTCGCGTGTTGGCATCGATGGATTCATCTGTGAGAAAGGTGATTTCTACATAGCAAGAAGGATGCGCTTCGAGCCACCCCAAGGTATCTGGTAGGTTGTCAAAGCTGACCTTGTACAAGGGTCTACCTTGTTTTAATGGGATGGGTCGGTACTGTACCGGCTCGTTTGGTTTGGCCTGGATTAGCACCACATTTTTTTCTTGATCTGCTTCCGAGAAGGAGTAGGCCAGCGGGGAACTGGAATAGACTACAGGGCCGGGAGACTTGCTGACCGTCTGGTAGCGGTGCAGGTGCCCCAAGGCAGCATACTGAATTTGACTAGGAAGTTGTTGGGTAAACAAAGACTGCGTGCCTCCAACATGTAGAATAGGTCGCTCTGATTCTGGTTCTGCATCTGGTGCGGTTGTGCTTCCTTCCTCCACAAAAAAGAAGTGGCCCATAAACAGGTTGACGCCTTTTTCATCGCAATAACGATCCGCAAGCTGCTGCCAATTCTGCGCAAGCAATTCACGAAATGCCTCTTCCCGATTCTCTTCCCCCAGGTAGGTTCGGAGGCTCACTTCATTCGCGTATGGAGCTAGGAGGATGCGAATTGGAAAATCAAATTTGGGGAGGCGGAGTTCCACGAATCCGGAATCCGATTGGCTGATTTCCAGCCCTCCCTCCAAGGTACCACAGGAGATGATGCTGTCGTAACGGCTGTAAAAAAGAATGCCCAGCTCTCTCGCTAAAGGGTCTGGGGCCTCCACAAACTGGCTGCTGTCGTGATTGCCTGAAATGGCCACTACCGGTCGCGTTCCATTTTTGGAAAGCCTGCGAAGTGTTTTGTACAGGAGTTCCACCGCCTCATGGCTCGGGTTGAAGGTGTCAAAAATATCGCCAGCCAAAAGCACTAGGTCTACCTCCTCTTGGTCCGCAATCTGGCAGATTTCCTCCAAAACCAATTTCTGTTCGGCAATGCGGGAGTACTCTTGGAGTCGTTTGCCTAGGTGCCAGTCAGCAGTATGTAGAATTTTTAGCATTCGAATGGTGCTTGGTCTAATCTAAAATTTAAGAGTGATGTCGGTGGGGAAAGCCGGCATTTTAAAGTCAAAACAATTTATACTCCCTAAGATAGAAGAAGGGATGTTGCCTATCAAGCAGGCGTAATGA
>Ga0208788_1000210_pt1 | contig 29452 bp, 19 predicted proteins | sample Wag4_2014_7_11_3_FD_187363 | JGI IMG/M metagenome (GOLD analysis project Ga0208788, IMG submission 187363) | Fresh water mixed with fracking chemicals microbial communities from Ohio, USA - Utica-2 Time Series FC 2014_7_11 (SPAdes) (version 2) ...
CCCATCTGCCACTGCATCCAGATCGTCCAGACGGACGCGGAATGCGCCACGATTGCTGTTGATCCACAGGGCACGCTCGCCATCCATCTGAATGTTCGACACGAAGTTGTCGTAGAGACCTTGATTCGCATCGATGCGCACCGCTTGGCCGTTGCGCAAGCGCACCAGACCACCGCCATAGATTCCAGACCAGATGGTTCCATCGGTCAGCGGCAGGATCGCGCGCACGGTGCCACCGCTGTACCCATCCGTAGCACCCAGCAAAGTGACTCGTTCCTTATCCCAATAGGCCAGTCCACGCGATGTACCCAACCACACTCGGCCGGTGGTGTCACATGCCAGGGCAGCGATCTCCGTGTCCGCAGGTAGGCCTTGCTCCGTCCCGTAGGTTGTGAGCTCCGGCCTATCGACGGTCCCACCTACGCGGTGAAAGCTGCCTCGATCACCAACCCAGATGTAGCCTTGAGCATCCTCATACAGCGATCCCGTGTAGATCCGGCTTTCTAGCGCCACGCGCCGGACTTGTCCGTCTTTGGCAGAGGCGAGTCCCTGCGCGTACAGAGCGTGAAGAGTCCCGTCTTTACCTGTCAAAAGTGCTTGCACACGCCCTAGGTCGTTCGGGAGGGGAGCGAGGGCTTCTACCATGGCTGTAGCCGCATGGAAGCGTAGAACCTGTGTGTCTTCGCTGGAGGCAATCCACGCGGCATCTACATCCGCTGCGGCGAACAGCAGCTGTCCTTCCTTGAGGCGCAAAGCGCCGCCTTCAAAAGGCAAAGAGAAGCTGCGCACAAGCTTCATAAGGCCGTTGGTCTGCGTTCCGACCCACAAGTTTCCATCGCGGTCAAACAGCAGAGCAGTGCTGCTCATGCTCTGCAGCGGCGAGGGAGATGGAATGACCTGCTCTTCGCCTAACCGCACAAGGGAGGTTGAGGTACCTGTGCCGATTAGCAAGCCTCCATCGCGATTGACGAGTGCCGCAAACACATAGTTCGGAATGTTGGCTTGCGTGGCAGAGGGCAAAGCATGTAGTCCAGTTTTCTTGACGAGGGCAAATCCTTCGTCCGTGTGGCACCAAAGACCACTCTCAGGATGCTCATCGACAAAGCTGGCAGACAGACATTCGCGCTGATCGGTCCAGGACAGTTTCACGGCCCTACCGGAATCCATGCGCCACAGCCCGTCTCCGCTGGCACACCATAACTGCCCCTCGACATCGACATGCAACCGTCGCGCGGCTCTAGGTTGAGGCAGATGGGCTGCGTACATAGGCACGAACCGATCGCCCTCCAGCTTCGTTACGCGCTGTTCAGTGCCGAGCACCAAAGTCCCATCGGGGAGCTGCACGATATCGGCTACGCGACCATTCGGTACCCCTTGCTCCTGGTTGAAGGCTTGCAGCTGGGGGCTAGGACTAGAGGCGCCCAGCTTGGCTACGGTTCCTTCTGCCGATCCAATCCACAGATTGCCCGCGCGATCCTCCAGCAAGCTGCAGAGGAAGTTCGAGCCGAGAGCCTTGGTGTTGCGTAGCGACCAAGTCTCAAAGCCTGATCCGGTATGGCGCGCTAGTCCGCCATACGTCGCAATCCACAAGGCTCCGTCACGAGTTTGTACCAAGTCCTTGACGGAGTTTTGCGGCAGACCCTCTTCGATCGTGTAGACGCTGCGCGGACGGAAGATGACTTCTGTGGCTTGGGACGCATGTGCAGCATGTACATGCGCCATGGTCCACAACGAGCTCAGCAACACCAGCAGCTTGCGCACGCTGACAAGTGTACCTCACAGAGTTCACTCTCGTCCGAGTAGCCCACGCCCGTAGGCATCGACCGCTGCATCAAAGCCGTAGTTCAGGTCCGTGAGAAAGCGCGTGACAAGGGTGTGATTGCGCGTGGCGCGTGCCTCGGCCAACGGCGGCAGAGTCAGGAGCGCCTCAGGCCGCACCGCCCACCACAACGCCTCGGTGCAATAGCCTGCTAGCGCGGAGCGCGGTGCTCGGAACTCGATCACCGGCAGGTCGTCGCGCATCGCCGGCACACCGGCTGCCAACTCGCGCAGTTGCGCATCTTCAGCACAGCACAGGGCGACAATGTCCCAGCTGTCACGAATACCTGCACCTGCTAGCACGGAGGCCATCTGCGCTGGGAGCGGGCTTGCGCCTAACTCACTCAGGCTGCGCAGTGGCTGCTCCGAACCAATCAGAACCAAGTCATAGGCGGTGAGCCAAGCCGAGACATGCGGGAACGCAGCACACCATGTGGCGCAGACTGTGCGCACATCGTCGAAGGAGAGCTCGTATAGCGGTAGCCACTGCGAAGCTACACCGCCCGGCGCCAGCCGTTGGCGTACGCGCTGAAAGTGCTCCAGCGTGTACAGATCACTCGAACCGCGTGTCCAAGGATGGACGGGGTCCGCGGTGATGAGGTCGAACTGCTGCTGGCTCGATCCAAGCGCGTGTCGTCCGTCGGCGATCACCAGCTTGGTGCGTGGTTGGGTCAAGACTGCGCCATTCCATGCATCAAAGTGCCGCGCCGCAGCGGCTACTGCGGGCGAGATCTCGAAGATCGTGAGTTGCTCGACCGTTGGAGCGTCCAACAACGAACCGGCCGTCATTCCCGTACCTAGCCCCACGCATGCGGCCGTTCTCACCTCGCCGTGCAGCATCAGCGGGATGTGTCCCAAGAGCCACTGCAAGCGCAAATCGACCGGTGCAGTGGAGGCTTCCGGCTTCCCGTTGACCCAAATGCTGCGGATCACAGTGCCATCATCGGCATAGCCTTCCGAGACACGCACACTGGTATGGGCATCGTGCCCAGTGTGCAGGGCGCGCGCCATGATGCGTTCATCTCCTGGCATGAGCGTCTGAGTCGCCAATACCAACGCCACAGCTGCTGCGGTTGCATGCCACACCCAGCGTTCGCGTGCTACCCACCAAGCCGCGAGCAACGGAAGACACAACAGCAGTGTCATGGCCAGTCGAGGACCGGCATAGGGCAACAACACAAACCCCGTTCCCAAAGCGCCGAGCACGCAACCTGCTCCATTCCACGCGTACAGTCGTGCCACCGAGTGCGCCGGATCCACATGCGGCTGGGCACGCGCCAACTCGTGGGCTGCAGCGGGAAACGCAGCGCCAAACGCGACGGCCGGTGGCAGGATTGCCAAGCCTGCCCATAAGGCATGCACCAGCCAGACGCGGGTCAGGTCATCACCTTGTGGCAAGCGGTTCACAAGTCCGGACCACAGATCGTCAACCCCCAACTGTAGTCGGAGCGCCAGCAAGCCGCCTAGGGCAAGGGCTGGCACGAGCAAGAGTGCTGTCAACAATACTTTACGCGCATGTTCCGGGTCACGAACCAAAGTTCGTGCCGCGAGCGCGGTGCGTGCACGGCGTCCCGCCAGTTGACGCGCTCCTAGCGCGATGCCCAGCAAGAACACACACAGTACGATGGCAAACGCATAGACCGATGCTCCGGTAACGGTCGTCAGCAAGCGTGTAGCAAGTACCTCAAGTCCTAGGCTCGCTGCGCCCGTCAAGAAGGTCACGCCATACAACACATGCCAGCGTGCAGGGCGAACCACTTCCTTTGGTGTGAGGATGGTGCTGTCGCGCTCGCGTAGCCCTTTCAAGCACCACAACGCGGCGAGCGCTGCACACGCTTGCGCACCGGCAGCGGCCCAGGCTGTGCCATGGAATCCCAGAGTCGGAAACAGAGCAAAAGGGGCCAACAACGCACCGAGTGCTGCGCCCAAGGTGTTAGCGCCGTAGAACGCGCCTGTTTCGCTGCTGGTCTCCACACTGTCGCGAATTGTTGCTCGCGCAAGGAAGGGGACTGTGGCTCCCATGGCGAGTGTGGGCGGCACCAAGCACACGCTCACGATCACGGCACGCAGCCACAAATCGCCCTGTGGTTCGAACGCGACCAGTGCACTGGGCAACGCAGCCGCCCAGACCGCAATGTATAGCTCTAGTGCTGCGAACCAGGTGTGCGGTGCGGAGCTGACTGCTGCGCGGCGCGCAAACAAGCGTGCGCCCAGCGCAAGACCACCCAAGAACACGGCCAAAGTCAGCGCGGTCGCGGAAGCATCGCTCCCTAGGACACGTGCCAAGAGCCTAGTCCATGTGACCTGATGGACCAGGGCGCTAAGACCTGTGACAAAGACGATGGCGTCGGTGAGGCGCATAGGACTCGTCGGCTCGCGCCGACTACTCCAGAGGATAGAATCGGGGCACGGTGCAGACACAGGACGGCGTAGAAGGAATTGTGTGCGCGCTCGCCGGCGAGCTCGGGTTGTGGGCGCAGCGGGTGCGCACGCGGCGACACATCTTGGGACTTGAGGTGCTGGAGTTGGACGCCCCGCGTCCCGCGCGTGCTGTCATTTGCGGCATCGGCAAAGTGGCGGCTGCGCGTGGTGTGGCAGCGTTGTGTCATGCCAGCCAACCGCCCGTGACTCGCTTGTGGGTGGTCGGCACCTGTGGGGGCTTGGTCTCCAGTCTTCCGATCGGGACGCTGGTGCACTGTACACGGGCCGTCCAAGCGGACTTGGGAGTGCGTGCAGGTCGCGAGGTCGTGGCGGATGAGACCTTGCGAGCGGCTTGGCGCGCCGTTGCGCCCGGCCCCGAGGCGCAGTTTTTGACCGCCGATCGCGCAGTTCTCTCGCCGTTGCGCCGTTTTCGGCTTACGCGGGCATGGCCCGGTCCCGCCGTTGCCGACATGGAAACGGCCGCGGCTGCGGCCTTCGCCGCTGGATGTGGAATTCCTTTCGCAGCCTTGCGTGCGGTCACGGACCGGGCTGGATGGTGGGGCGGCTCCACCTTCCGCGCCAACTACGAAACTCAAGGCCCCCGCGCTGCCGATACACTTCTGCCCCTGTGGGAGAGCCTTGTTTGAAGGCAGCTCCGGCATCAGGCGTCCCCGCTTGAAGTCCATCGCCCCTAATGAGATCGAGTCGTCGTCGGCCGCGCTGCGGAGGGCCGAAGCATGACTGTGCTGGGCACGGCGTTACGCCGCAACTTCGAGCCGGTGATGCTCTCGGCGCAGGTGCTTGTGGACCTCGCGGTGCTGATCCTTTCGTGTTGGATTGGCTACGAGATCGGGCAGCGTGTAGGCGGTGTCCCGACTGAGTTGGCTGCCGATCTGCAGTGGCGCCACACGCAGCTCTACAAAGAGCTGTCCGCACTGATCTGTGCTGTGTGCTTGGTGACCTTTCATGCCTTCGGGATGTATAGCCCAGTCAAGTCGCTCTTGAACATGAATGAGTTCAAGGCGGTCGTGAAGAGCGTGATTGTGTCCTTCTTTGTGCTCTTCACTTTGATTGTGTACTTGCACAGCACCTGGCAGGCGCCGTCCGGCACGCTGTACGAGATCATTGTGCCGCTGCACCGTGTGATTGATCTCGATATCAATCCGAACTCCATCTCGCGCGTCACCTTGCTCGTCACCTTCTTGACGATTTTGGGCGCGATGATGATCAGTCGCTTCATCAGCTTCCGCGTCATTCAGGCCTTGCACCGCCGCGGCGTCGGCAACCGTAACGTGTTGATCTACGGCGCGGGTGCCACCGGGCGCAAGCTCCAGCGCAAGTTCATGCTGGTGCCCACGCTAGGCTTGAACTTGGTCGGCTTCGTCGATGATGACCCAGCCTTGCATGGCACGATGGTCGAGCGTTCGCGCGTGTTGGGTGGCTACGCGGACCTAGAGCGGCTGATCATGATGCACAAGGTCAGCGAGGTCTTTGTCGCCATGCCGGAACAGGACGAAGCGCGCGTGATGCGCATCGTTGAGTTGTGTGAGCGCACCGGTACCGTCTACAAGGTCGTGCCGCGCTTTTGGCAGTTGATGCAGTTCAAAGTGCGCATCGACAACTTGGATTCGATCCCGCTCATTGTTCGTCCCGAACGCGGCAGCAGCCTGCTGGGAGCCATTGCCAAACGCGCATTCGACGTTGTGTTCTCCGGGCTGGTGATCGTGGCTTTGGCACCTGTGTTTGTGTTGACCGCGATCCTGATCAAGAAGCAGTCACCGGGGCCTGTGTTTTTCAAACAAGTGCGCGTCGGGCGTGATGGCCAGCCGTTCACCATGTGGAAGTTCCGCACGATGCATGTGCACATGGGTGGCGATGCACCTACGCCTAATTCGCCCTATGACCCGCGTGTCACGAAGATTGGCCGAGTGCTGCGACGCTACTCTCTGGATGAGTTGCCGCAGTTCTTCAACGTCTTCGGCGGCAGTATGAGTGTAGTTGGGCCCCGGCCGGAGATGCGTTTCATCGTCGATGGCTACGGTCCCTTTGAACGCGAGCGTCTGCGCGTCAAGCCAGGCATCACGGGCTTGTGGCAAATCAGCTACGCACGGGCTGCGGCCATTCACGACAACCTCGATTACGACCTGTACTACATCGAGAACCAGTCGTTCCTCCTCGACCTGGTCATCACGGTGCTGACAGTCTTTGCCGTGGTCAAGGGGACTGGCGCGTACTGAGGCCATGCGCGTCTTGCAGGTCATGGAGTGCACGATTGGCGGCACACGCCGCCATATCGTGGATGTGTGTGCAGGACTTGCTGCGCGCGGCGTGGACACACATTTGGTGGCGTCCACACTGCGTCAAGCCGACTTTACCGAGGATCTGCGTGACTTGGAGGCTCGCGGCGTACGCGTGACACGCCTGCCCATGGTCCGTGAGCTCGCACCTCGACAGGACACACGCCACTTGCTGGCATTGACTCGCCTGATCGAGCGCGAGCAACCGGATGTGGTCCATACCCACTCCAGCAAAGCGGGCGCACTAGGGCGTCTGGCGTCACTGGCAGCAGGTACTGCGGTGCGCGTACACACGCCGCATACCTACAGCTTTCTGTTCGATGCCATGTTCGGCACGCTCAAACGGCGCCTCTACTTTGAGATCGAGCGGGCACTTGCAGCCAGCTCGCAGGCGGTGGTGGCGGTGGGGGTCTCGGAGGCCCAAACCATCAAGGCGAGTGGTGTGTGTGACCCCGCGCGTGTGTGCACCATCCCCAATGGCGTGCGCGTGCAGGACTTTGCGACGCAAGTGCCTTTGACACGCGCCGAGCTGGGTGTGCCCGAGGGCGTGCCGTTGCTCCTAGTTGCCGGCTTGTTGAATGTAGCCAAGGGACAGGACTTGGCCATCCAAGCCTTGCAGGCACCTGCTCTGCGGGCTGCGCACCTTGTGGTGGTTGGGCATGGACCTTGGGAGCCGGAGCTACGCGCGCTTGCCCAACGCGCTGATGTGGCGTCGCGAGTGCACTTCTTGGGCTGGCGTCCCGATCTGGCGCGCATCTATGGCGCGGTCGACTGGCTGGTCTTGCCGTCCCGCTGGGAAGCGCTGCCGTATGTGGTACTAGAGGCTCTCGCCTGTGGTACTCCGGTCGTTGCCACGCCTGTAGATGGAGCGCGTGAGATTTTGGCGGGGGCCGCCTGTGGTGTCCTTGCTCGATCCACTGATGTAGAGGCTCTGTCCAGTGCTTTGGACAACGCCGTGCATTCGTCTGCAGCGGTGCGCCAAGTCTACGGTCGAGCTGGTCAACGCCTCGTGGCCGAGGAGTACTCCGTCGAGCGCATGCTCGACCGCCTCCAAGTGCTCTACCGCCACGCTGTGCAGGTGTCAGTATGAAGGTCATCCACTTTGTCACCACACTGGATGTAGGCGGGGCGGAGATGCACCTGCTGCAACAGGTGCGCGGACAAACGGCGCGGGGTGTGCGCTGCACAGTGGCCTACATGAAGGGGGCGGGTGCCCTGCGCGCGGACTTTGAGCGTGTCGGTGCAACGGTGCTGGCGGTACAAGGCATGCGCGGCTGGTGGCGCTTTGTGCAAAGCCTGCGGCAGCACGATGTGATCCACACACACTTGCTGAAGGCCGATGCGGTAGGCGCACTGCTCGCATGGTGCCTTGGTCAGCGCTCGAAGCTCATCGCCAGCAAACACAATGACGAACGCGCGCTGCTGAACCCGCTTGTGGCGCGTCTGCACGGTGTGTTGGGTAACTTGCCTCAACGCACGATTGTCCTCTCCGATCATGTGGGGCGCTTTGTGGCCCAACATGGACGCGTGAACCAGCAGCGCATTGTGCGCGTGTACTACGGTTTGGACACCACGGCCTTTGAGGCCGCCCAAGCACAACGCAGTGTGCATCGCGCCCGCGTACGGGCTGAACTAGGTGCCACCGCGCAAGACTTCGTCTACATCTGCATTGCCCGCTTCGCGGCCCAAAAGGCGCACGATGTGTTGCTGCGGGCCTTTGCACAGGCTCATGCCCGCGATCCCCACCTGCGCTTGTGGCTGGCTGGAGATGACCCCTTCGGTGACGGCCGGCAACGCGCCGAGCGTTTGGCCGAAGAGCTGCAGCTCGGCGATGCGGTCCGCTTCTTAGGCATCCGGCGCGACATCCCTGAACTCTTGTGCGCAGCGGATGCCTTCACCATGGCCTCGTTGTGGGAAGGCTTGGGACTGGTGTTCCTCGAGTCGATGACCATGGGTTTGCCGGTGGTCAGCACCACAGTGTCCGCCATTCCGGAGGTGGTCCAGCACGGTCGCATGGGCCTACTTGTACCCCCTGCAGATGCAGCAGCTCTGGCAGAGGCCTTGGTTGCAGTAGCCCACGATGAAGGCCTGCGGGCGAGCGCGGCACAGGCAGGGCCGTTGTGGGTGCGGGAACGCTTTTCCATCGATCGGATGGTCGAGGAGACCCTAGGGGTGTATTCGCAAGCGATCGGTGTCCACTTTGCGGGGCGCGCTGACCGATAATCGGCTCGTGGTTCCCGAATCCGACCCCCACGCTGACCCTCAAGCCGACCGGCGTAGCAGCGATCGTCGAGAGCGCCCGACGCCGCGTTTGTCGCGCTACTCCTTCTTCGGAGGGCGCCGCCGTGGCCCGCGTAGGGCCCACGAAGTACAAGGGGCGTTTGTGGACCTCTACGAGCCGCGCTTGCTGCTCCTCGTGCTCTGGACGGCGCTCCTCAACCTCTTCGACACGTTCTTCACCATCGTGCACCTGCAGCACGGTGGCGTGGAGTTCAACCCTGTAGCCGAGCAGATGCTGCTTTCGGGCCGGGCTTCGTTCGTCATCTCCAAGGGGTTGGTGATTGGTTTGGCACTGCTGGTGCTCACCATTCACAAGAACTACCCCATCGCGCGTGTGGGCCTCAAGATCGCGGCGGCTGCGTACACGCTGCTTGTGGTTTACCACCTGGCGTTGTTCTGGGTTTGAGTGCTTCTGGTTGCGCCTGCGCAGCCCCTACAATCTAGGGCGGAAGATGGAGCAGCCCTTGACGTCCAAGCACGCCATGCAGACTGGTGCCGCACGAAGCCCACGCATCGTGATCAGTGGCGGAGCTGGCTTCATTGGTTCTGCGCTGGCACGCGAGCTGCTGCGTGCTGGTGCGACGGTGTTGGTCATCGATGACTTGTCGAGCGGCCAGCTTGCGCGCCTGCCGCATCATCCGCGCCTTGAGACTTTGATCGCCGATGCAGGTGAGGTGGCTACTTGGCGTCGTGCGTGTGCGCAGCCGTGGGATGCCATCGTGCACTTGGCCTCTGTGGTGGGGGTCGACTGCGTCGTTGCCGATCCCGAGCGCTGTCGCGCTGAGAACGAACGCGGCTTTGATGCGCTGGCCATCATGTTGGAGGATCAAGGACAGACACAAGGGGTCTGGGCTGCATCCACGAGTGAGGTGTACGCCGAACAAGAGCAGCCGCTGAGCGAGACAGCCAGCTTGCGGACCGAATCACAAGGGCGGCATGCCTACGCGGCGTCCAAGCTGTATGGCGAGCGGCGTTTGGCGCAAGCAACCAAAGGCCAGGCCACGTTGCTGCGCTTCTTCAATGTGGTTGGCCCGAACCAAAGTGCGGGGCAAGGTATGGTCCTACCGCGCTTTGTCGAGCGTGCGCGACATGGGCAGGCGTTGACCATCTATGGTGATGGCTCGGCCGTGCGTACCTTCGCTCATGTGGAGGAAGTGGCGCGCACCCTGGCGTGGTTGCTCATGCGCCAACTGGAAGGGGTGATTCAGGTCGGTGGTGCGCTCAACTTAGGCGGCACAGCGGTGTCCAGTATTTTGGACATGGCGCTGGAAGTGCAGCGCCGCGCGGGCGGGGCCGTGAGTTGCGAGCATCGCTTGCCGCGGGTGGGAGAAGTGCAGCGGCGCGTGCCCGATTTGACGCGCTTGCGGCAACTGGGTGCGCCTTTGCCGAGCATGTGCTTGTCCGACATTGTGGCCGATACTTGGACACGCCATGGCCTGTGGCCGGTTTCTACGGAACTGTGGACGGAGGAGCCTGCGTGCGCATCGCTCGTGTCCTAACTCGACTCAACTTGGGCGGCCCTGCACGGCAATGCCTTGCTAGCGATCCGTTGTTGATGAAGGCGGGCTGTACGGTGCGCGTGTATTGCGGCACGAGTGAGGCTGGTGAAGGCGATCTCTACGAAGAATACCGTGCACGCGGCATCGATGTGGTGCGTGTGCCTGGCTTGGTGCGTGGCATGGCGCCTGCTGGTGATGTGCGTGCTTGGATGTGGTTGCGCAAGGAGCTGCGCGCCTTTGCACCGGATGTGGTGCACACCCATGCCAGCAAGGCCGGTGCGCTTGGCCGACGAGCGTTGAAGGGGCTCGACCATGTCGCGCGTGTGCATACCTTCCATGGGCATGTGCTCGAGGGCTACTTCCCCGCGCCGGTGTCCAAGGCCATGATCGCGCTGGAGACCCGCGCAGCAGCTGCTACGGATCGCATCGTGGCGGTCTCGCATGCAACGGCGGATGACTTGGTGCGGTTGGGTGTGGTGAAGGACGAGCGGCGCTTGATCGTCGTGCCGCCCGGCATGGACTTGGATCCACTGTTGGCTGTGCACGGTCGCAGCGGTGCGTTGCGCCCCGTGATTGGTGCTACGGAGCGAGATGTGGTGGTCGGCATCATCGGGCGTTTGGCCGAGGTCAAGCGCCCGCAGCTGGCGCTGGAAATTCTCGAACTTTTGCACCAGCGGTACCCGCAACTGCACATGGTGTGGGTAGGTGACGGGGATCAGCGAGGGCTGTTGGAGCGTCGCATTCAGGCCTTGCCGCCTGCCTTGCAAGCACGCGCACACATGGTGGGAGGACGCACAGACATGCCGGCTGTACTTGCAGACCTCGATGCGGTGCTGTTGGTGTCGCGCAGCGAAGGGGCACCTGTCGCTCTCATCGAGGCCGCGGCAGCAGCCAAGCCGGTGCTGGCTACGAATGTGGGCGGCGTGGCCGAAGTCGTAGCTCACGAGCGTACTGGTTGGCTTGGCGCCGACATGACGGAGCTCGCGTTTGGCTTGTCGCAATGGCTTGACACGCCGCAACTCTTGACCGCTACCGGGCAGCGGGCACGCTTGCGCGTCCAAGCACGCCATTCAGCACAGCACCTAGCGGATCGCCTACTGGAGATCTACCGCATCGTCGTCAAGGAGCGTACATGCGCCTCTTGATGGTCTCCGGTGACCGCCAAGTCGTGGTGGGCGAGCAAGGGCCGTTCTATTCGATGCAGCGCGAGTTTTCGCGCCACTTCGAGCGCATCGATGTGCTCGTGCCGAAGCCGGATCGTCCAGTGTGCTTGACGACTATTTGGGATCGGGTGCACTTTCATCCTGCTCCCGTGCAGCGGTTGGGAATGGCGCCTTGGATTGCTGGCGAAGGCGCGCGGCTCTTGCGGGAGCACGGAGCCGATTTGATTGTCAGCCACGATTACGGTTGGTTCTACAACGGCGTCGGGAGCGCTTGGTTGTCGCAAGCGAGCGGTGTGCCGTATCTCTCAGAGCTGCACCATGTGCCTGGGCATCCGGTCGCAGCCAACCTGAAAGAGCGCTTCGATAAGGCGATTGCTCAGGTCTATGTACGCTGGGCCTCTGAACGAGCAAAGGCCTTTCGTGTCGTCAATCACGATGAGATGCCCGCGCTGTTGCGCAGCTGGGGCGTGCCTGAGGGCATGATTCGCGTCTTGCCTTCTTTGTACATTGATTTGGACACCTTCCGTCCTGTTGCCACCCAGGCTGAAGTCGATGTGCTGTATGTCGGGCGAATGGTGGAGAACAAGGGCTTGGACCGCATCGCAGCTGCCCTGCAACAGGTGCGCGTGGCCGGTCGCACACCTAGATTGCGCCTGATTGGCAAAGGCCCGCTGCAAGCCCACGTGCGCGCCGACTGTGAGCGGCGCGGAGTAGCTGCTCAGTTCATTGATTGGGTGGCTTCACCGGCGGAGTTGGCCGGACACTATCGGCGAGCCAGAGTCGTAGTGTGCGCGTCGACTTGTGAAGGCGGCCCACGCTTCACTGTCGAGGCCATGGCCTGCGGCACGCCGGTGGTGAGCACGCCAGTCGGCGTGATGACCTCGTTGTTGGCAGACGGTTCGTGTGGTCGTTTGTGCGGCTTTGACAGCGAATCGCTGGCGCGCGAACTAAGCCTGCTGCTGAACGATGAAGACTTGCGGTGCAACTTGGGTGCCGCTGCAGTACAGCGCGTGCAGCAGTTCGAGTACACGCGCGGCTTGCGTGGGTATGCCGATGGCCTCAAGCGCTTGGCAGAGGAGTCCGCGTGAAGCTGCTCTTCATCACCCAAGTCTATGATCCGCAAGATGCCGTACTCGGCTTTGTCGCGGGTTGGATTCGGGAGCTTGCAGCGCGCTGCGACACGGTGCAGGTCATCTGTTTAGAGGCGGGCGATCTGTCGCAGCGTCCTGCGAATGTGCAGGTACGCGTACTCGGCCGTCATGGGTATGTGCGTCGTTGGTGGCGCTGGCGCAGGTACATGATTGAGGCCTTTGCTGCCGGTTGCACGCATGTACTTGCCCACATGGTGCCACGCTATGCGACTTGGGCCGTGCGGCCTGCGCGCAAGGCGCGGGCCAAAGTGTGCCTGTGGTACACGCACGCTGGTGTGGACCAGCGTTTGGTGGAGGCATGTGCCAAAGTGGATCTTGTATTCACCGCTAGTCACGAGTCCTTGCGCGTGGCCACACCTAACAAGGTCGTGACCGGCCACGGCATCGACACGCAACACTTCCGTGCGACGCACGCTCCTGCGCAAGCTCCACGGCGCATTTTGTCGGTTGGACGGTTGACGCGTTCCAAAGATCCTTTGGTCATCGTGGATGCACTGGCGCTGCTGGTACAGGCTGGTGTACCTGTGCATCTGGACTTGGTGGGAGCGGGCTTGGTTGAAGCCGATGCGGCGTATCGCGAGTTGGTGCTGCAACGCATTGCGCACCATCAATTGGAAGAGCATGTCACCCTGCATGGTTCCATCCCTTGGCTGCAAGTTCCGGCGTACTTTGAGCGCGCCAGCGTTGTCATCAATGCCTCTCACACCGGCAGCATCGACAAGGTCGTGCTGGAGGCCATGGCCATGCAGCGACCGGTAGTGTCGTGCAACGAGGCCGTGCCACCGCTGTTGCATGCGCTTGGTGCACGCGCAGCAAGCCTCGCTTTCGCGCCTGGTGATGCAGCGTCCTTGGCGCAGCAAATCCAAGTCCTCTTGCGCATGCCTGAAGCCGAGTACGCGAGCTTGGGCTGGGATCTGCGCACGATCGTCGAGCGCGATCATGAAGTCGGTGCTCTCATGCAGCGCCTAGTGCAGCGCATGGAGTCCTTGTCGTGAAGCGTGTCTCGGTTCTCGTGCCCACTTGGCGCACGCGTGAACGCACCTTGCGTTGTCTGGAGTCCGTGACCAGCCAACTATGGCCAGATGACGAGTTGATTGTGGTCGACGATGCCGGCGGCGACGGAACGGATGATGCTATTCGTCTGCAGTTCCCGCAGGTACAGCTAGTCGTGCACGCTGCCAATCAAGGCTGGACTCGTGCGGTCATGACCGCGGCAGCACTTGCAAGCGGCGCCTACTTGTTGTTGCTGAACAGCGACGCCGAGTTGCGTCCCGGTGCCCTTGACACCATGGTCTCCTACTTGCGTACGCAGCCTGCGCATGCAGCCGTGGCTCCACGCATGGTGGATCGCACCGGAGCCACGCGCCGCGAGTTGATGAACCTGCCGCGTTGCAGCACACCTGTGTGGCATACCCGCCTGATGCGGCGCTGGTATGGAGAGTCGACCGAATGGAAGCGTTGGCATGCCGTGGATGTGGACCACGAGCGTGCGGGCAATGTGGAACAACCGCCCGGAGCGTGCCTGCTTGTGCGCCGTGCGGATTGGGATGCGTGTGGGGGCGTGGATCCATCTATGCAGCTGTTCTTTAGCGATGTAGAGCTGTGTGCACGCTTACACGAACGAGGGCGCTTAATCGCGTACTTGCCGGATGCCGTAGTCGAGCATGCGGGAGGTGCTAGCACTTCGCAACGCACCGACTTTGCTGCTGTGTGGCATCGTGATCGCTACGCGTATCACTCTCAGCGCTTTGGCTTGCCCGGTGCGCTGTGCGCGTGGTTGTCCAGCGGTTTGGACTTAGCAGCTCATCTGGTGTCGCGGGCGACACCCGAACCGGCCTTGCCGTTGCTGACCACTTGGCTTGCAATGCCTTGGGGCCAGCGGAGTCGCGCATGAGTACGCAAACAGTCGGTGACACGACCATCGATGAGGAGTTCTTGCTGCCTCTGCGCCGAGTGTGGTCATGGTTGGTGAGCCTCGATGACGGTACAGGACGCTGGATGTGTCCCGCTCACAAAGTGGAGCACACCGGCAAGAATGTGGGTGGTATTGTGCTGGCATGTGAGCTGCTCAAGCATGACCCAGACGCGGATCGCGAACGCTTGCTCGCAGTAGCTGTTCAGCAAGCGCGCCGCGCGGTTGCCAACCTTGTGCGTGAGGAGGGGAGTGAGTGCCACACTTTCCGGCCTGGTCGCCATGATCCATTCAACTGCTCGAACTCGGTCATCGATGGAGGCGCCTGTGCGGATGCTTTGGCGCAGTTGGTGCGCGAGCAAGGCCCGCACTTGTCGCCTGCGGACCGCGAGAGCTTTGCGGCGGCGAGTGTGCTGCATGCGCGCACCTACTTGCGCTATGCGGTCTTGGACAAGGGCATTCCCGCGCAGCGTGCTTGGGGTCTAACCGGCTTGGCCAGTGCGTGGACTCTGGAGCCCGCTTCCGAGTTTGAGCGCGCAGCGATGGAAGCGGTGGGCATGTTGGAAGGGATCCAACACGCCGATGGCAGCTATCCATACCACCCCTTGGAATGGGGCGGCGCCCATCCGGGTTCCGGTGATGTGTCTGCGTTCTATCAGTCGCGCGTCAGCGGCTTCTTGGTGTATGCGCTTGAGACTTTGCGCCGCAGTGTGCGTGATCCCATCTATGCACGCCCCATCACACGCGGTCTCGACTTCTTGTGTGGGCTGCAGGGTCCCGATGGCATCAAAGTAGGTTTGGTTGAGGCCAAGCCATGGTATTGGGGCGCTACCTATGAGGTTGCGTCACATCCTTTTGACGCGTATGCGCTCGCTTCAGGCTGGCGCTTGTTCCGCACTCCGCGCTATGCGCATGCGGCGCTACGCGCCTTCCGTGCTTGGGCGCGTCATTTGGATGCCAGTGGCGCACCGCGGAGTCATCTGCCCGGCCAAGGTCGCGCGGACAGCTATCAATGCCCAGTGTTCTGGGCTGGTCACGCCATGTGGATGGCGCGCGCCTTACCTGCACTGCAAGCCTGCGTCACTGTAGCTCCACCGACGCGCTCGGCGGCAGGGACCTTGGACCTCAGCGTGCAGTGGTTCCCCGATGCTCAGTTGGTGCGCTTGGAAGACCCGTGCGTGGTGGCTTGGGTTCGCGGTTCTAGACCTGCTGTCAACTTGCACCACGGCTCACCGCATGGGGCAGGTTTGCTGCGCGTGTGGAGCAAGGATCGGGAGTGCGATCTGCTCGCGCGTTGCCGACATGGCGGCCGCAATGCAGCCGAGTGGTCAGGGCTCTGGGGGGGATGGCGCTTAGCTGACGCTTGGAGAGCCAATCGCTCGGAGCTGCGCTTCTCCTCGTGGTTGGCGCGTGTCGCCTGGCGTGCGGGCAAGCCTTTCGAGGCACTCAAGCTGCCGTTGCGCATTGTGCGCCAAGGCGTGGTCGGCTGGGCCTACCCGCGCGTGTCGAGTGCCTTTGCCTTGCAGCCCGAAGTCCATGTGTCTGGTGATGGTGTGCGTTTGGTGTCTGCTCTCGCGCGGCGCGATGGCACACCCGTGCCTGGCATGGTCTTGGAGCGACTGTATAGCATTGATGGCTCTGGTTTGGCTGTTGAGGAGCGCTGCAATACCCAAGCAGCTTTGCTGCGTGATGGCATGGTGCGGCAACTGCGCTACCTCGTTCCCGAGGCTGCTGTGGATGTCCAACGCTCCCACGACGCTCTCAGCTACCGAATGGCTTAGGAGCTCGCGCAAGGCTTCCCAAAGCCCCTCATGTTGAGCAGGATAGTCCCATGCAGCAGGAAAGAGCACAGACGCGTGGCAACTCCACTTTGGCGACCGCTCTGGGGGTCGGAGGACTCGTTGGTGCCGTGTTTGGTTTGCTTGACGGCTGTGTCACTTGGTTAGGCACTACAGCCGAGTTTGGCGTGCTCGAGGGGCTTGGATGCCTCACGGCGGCTCTCTTCCAGTATGTGTTGCTGGGCTTCGTGGTAGCGGCCGTGGCTTCGCTAGTGTTCAGCTTGGTCGTGCCACGCTGGTTTGTCGTGGCGCGGGCGGAACGAACCTTCGCTGCGAGCTTTGCTCTGTTTCTGTTCGTAGAGCTGTGGTGGCACACGCGTCCCATCGTCTTCTACGGTTCGCCTGCGACCTCGCCTAAGCGTCTACTGGCGAGCTTGGGCTTGTTGCTGCTAGCGATTGTGGTGGCTCGCTTGGTCTCTGTACCCATTGTGCGCGTCACACGGCGTGTGGCTTTGCCTTTAGCGATTGCCATTGGCGTTGTCGCTCTTAGTGGTGCGTTTTTCTTGGCTGCGCGCGGGCAAGGCTTAGGCGAGCGCGGCGTCATTGATAGCCGCAATGCCAATACTCCCAACATTCTACTGGTGGTTGTGGATGCCTTGCGCCAAGACACTTTGGGGTGTTACGGCGATGCGCGTGTTCAAACACCGCATGTGGATCGACTAGCGCGTGAAGGCGTGGTCTTCGAGAAGCACCATACGCAGGCTCCGTTTACATGGACGAGCTTTGGCTCGACCTTGACCGGTAAGTATCCGCGTCGTCATGGTCTGGTACGGATGGAGCCCGGGCGGCGGATGCTGCCGAACACCACGCTCGCTTCGTGGATCAAGAGCGCGCCTCGCACAGCAGGCGGCGCGTTTGAAGCCGAGGATTGGCTTGCCGCTACCTTCCATACTGGCACGCTATCGACTGGTTCGGGATTGCTGCGTGGCTTTGATGTGTACTACGAGGAGTTCGCGGGCCACGACCTCGTTGTCGTAGGCGATGCGTGGAGCCAGTTCCGCTCCGACTTGCTGTTGTGGATCGTGCAGACCAAGGTCGAGCAAAAGCTCTCGGGCGGCGTAGGCCCCGTGGCGAATGTATGGCTGCGGGACCATGCTGATCGGCGCTTCTTCGCCATGGTGCACCTGTACTCCACACACACGCCGTACGACCCGCCGCAGGAATACAAGCAATTGTATGTGGATCCCAACTACAAGGGGCCTGTGAGCGCTTTTTACTCGCATCACCGCGAGATGATTGAGCGTGGTGAAGCCAAGTTGACAGCGGCCGACGAGCAGCAGATCCGGGATCTCTACTATGCCGGTGTGACGCAAGCGGATGCGCAGATTGGAGCGATCGTCGAGACGCTCCGAGCGCGTGGGGTTCTGGATCAAACCTTGGTCATCGTGACGAGCGACCACGGCGAGTCGCTGGGTGAACAGGGATTGTGGGAGCACAACCACATGGTGCAGACCAACCTGTTGATTCCGTTGGTGATGCGCCTGCCGAAGGCGCTACCTGCGGGCACCCGCGTTACGGCGATCACCGACACCATTGATGTATTGCCCACAGTGTGTGATCTGCTCGGAGCCGCTGTGCCCCAAAGCCAAGAGCCACGCGAAGTAATCGATGGGCGCAGCATGCTGCCTTTGATCCGAGGGCAGGCTGAGTCTTTGCGCGAGTACTCATTTGCGGAGAACGGCTTGTGGACGACCATTCGTGGTCCGCGCTGGAAGCTCTGGGCGCCGTCAAGAGAGATTGACAGTGCAACTTTGCTCGATCCGCAAGCTCCGATCCGCGCCCGGCTATATGACTTGGTGGCTGACCCGCGTGAGGAGCACGATGTGCTCGCCAAGCATCCCGAGGTGGGTCTGCAGTTGTTGACTGATCTTCGCGCTTGGGATCGTTCAATGCCCATCCCGAAGGACGAGGTGTTGCTGTCACCTCGTGAAGTAGAGGCGATGAAACAACGCTTTGGTGCTTTGGGGTATGCGGATGGTATCGGGGGCACGACAGACAAGTGAGTCACGCGCGTGAGATTGTGGTCATCGCCAACACGCGCCTGCCATCGCAGCGCGCGCAGGCTTTGCAGGTGGTGCAAACTTCGGCCGCTTTTGAGCGCTGCGGTTATCGCACGACGGTACTGCATGCTTTGCGGGCACAGGTAGAACCACTGCCAGCAGGGGTGGATGTGTATACCTGGTACGGCGTGCCGGCTGGGCCTAGACCGGCTGTGCGCGCTGTGCCTTGCGTGGATTGGATCGATACAGTGCCGGTTCGCTGGCAGTACTGGCCTGCACGCTTGCAGGAGCGCACATTCGCTCGCAATGCGGCTCGTTTGGTTGCGCGAGAGTACCCCGACGCGTTGGTCTTCGCGCGTGAAGTGGAAGCGGCCTTACCCTTGCTGCGCAAGGGGAGGAAGGGGGTCTTTCTAGAGGTGCACCGCGTGCCCGAGGGGCGCTTGCGGCGTGCCGAGTTGCTGGAGTGCGCGCAGCTTCAGGCTGGTTGTGTGGCGATTTCCGGCGGTGTCCACGCCGATTTGCTCGGCTTGGGGGTGCGGGCAGAGCAGCTAGTGGTGGAGCACGATGGCTTCGAGGCCACACGCTTTGCTCATCAACTAGATAAGACGGTGGCGCGCCAGAAGCTAGGACTGGCGCTGGATGTCCCTTTGGTGGTGTACACCGGCGGGCTGTTGGAATGGAAGGGCGTGGATGTGCTCGTCGATGCTGCGCGTAGTTTGCCCCATGTGCAGTTTGTGATCGCAGGCGGCATGGCTTCCGATGTCGCGCGCTTACGCGCCAAGGCCGCGGCCATGCCACATGTGCGCATCGATGGGTTCGTGGCTCCCGAGCTGGTGAGTGTCTATCTCGCGGCAGGGGATGTCGGTGTCGTCCCCAATCGCTCGCAACCTGCGATCAGCGCGAAGTACACTTCTCCACTCAAGGTATTTGAGTCACTCTGCTCTGGTTTACCCTTGGTGGTCAGCGATCTGCCAAGCATGCGCGATGTACTGAATGACCAGACAGCAGAGTTTGTACAGCCTGATGATCCAACTGCTTTAGCAGCTGGTCTCCAACGCGTGTTGGCTGATCCCGTTCGTCGTGCATACTTGACAGAACACGGCCGCATTCATGCACAGGGCCGCGATTGGGATGCACGAGCCCGCCGTCTCGTGGCGTGGATGGAAAAGCACTCAGAACGACAGGCCCACCGTTAGGTGCAGAGCACCATCGCTATCCTGCGGGCCTGGATCTGGATTGATGGCTCCATCGAGGCGCACGGGGCCAACTGGCAGCATGTAGCGTAGACCTGCGCCGATTCCGTAGCCCAGACCTTGAAAGCGATACCAATCCTCGATTTCGGGTGTCACATTGCCAGCATCCACAAACAGCGCCAATTCAAAGCGCCCGGTTGCTTTCCAGCGCGCCTCTACACTCCCCATGCTCCAACTTTGGCCGCCAAGCGGGTCACCTTGCGCGTCTTTGGGACCCAATTGTGACTCGCGGAAGCTGCGCACCGTATTCTCGCCGCCAGCGAAGTAGCGCTCTTGCAGGGGCACGCTGTCGTCTGGACCATACGGCAGGATAGCGCCGGCGCGGAACGAACTAGCTAGCACCAGTCGGTCAGAAAGTGTCCACGCGTCATTGCGCACAACATCCATACGAATCCAGTCGATCTCTGACAACAAGGCACGATCCGACCAGTGCAGCACCGCACGCGTTAGCGAGCCTTCCGACGGCGCGTACACATTGTCACGCGAGTCGCGCGCTGCTCCCACCAAGAACTCAGCGATGTCAAGATCGTCCGCGCCCTCGAGTGCATCGGGGTCGGCAGTGATGTCACTCGAGAAGAGCTTTGATGCGCGCGCATCCCATCCCACCCAACCACTCCACAAGGGACTAAAGCGCTTGGTGAATGTGAGCCCAATGCCGATTTCACCGCGCTCGAACGATGGTTCTTGGCGTCGTTCGGTGTAGATGGCGACTTCGCCATCGATGGCGGGCCCAAAGCTCCACGGGTCATGCAGTGCCAAGCGTGATGACCATGCTTTGGGTGAAGCATGGGCCTGCAAGGACAGCGTGCGACCTGTACCGAACAAGTTGCGCTCACTCACACCCGCGCGCAGCATAGGTCCTTCGTACGAGCCCCACAGCGGTTCTAGTGACCATTCGAGGCTAGGGATCTCATTCAGTTCCACGCTGACATCGCGTAGCACGCCCGCGATGCCGTAGGCATCGGTATGAGGTCGCTCCTGTACACCTTGGACAGATACTCTTGCGAATAGCCCGCTACGCCAGAGATCGGAACTGCTGTCCAGCTCTTGTGCGCGCGACCACGGTGTGCCAGGTGTCAACTGAATGCGACTGCGCACGAAGCTCTCGCGTGTTGCGAGGTGCCCAGTGACATGGATCGTTCCTACAGTCACCTTCGGACCAGGGACAAGGCGCAACTGAAACGACACGCGTGCATCTTGCACGGTCTTCTGGACTACAGTGGCCTGAGCATCAGGCCAGCCGGCTGTTGCAGCCAACTCCTCTAGAGCTGCTTGCACCGCCACGGCCGAGCGTGGTGTGGCCACCGCGTTCTCGAATGGCACGAGCGCCGCACGGATCTCCTCTGTATCGAAGGGAAGGTTGTCAGCATTCACCACTTCAATGGTTCTGATGCGAAAGACCGGGCCAGCGGTGATGCGCAGGATGACCGTGATGTCCTGCAGTTTGCGTTCCTTCCCGAGCAACTCCACCCGCGCGTCCAGATGTCCTTGGCTGCGCAGGTGAGCTTCGATGCTCTCGCGCGCGGCTTCCATTTCCTCTTCTACATACGGAACTTCTGTGGCGCCTAACAAACCCGACTGCAGGCCGAAGAAGGCGCGTAGTTTGGTGGTGGAGAGCTTGCCCGCACCATCAGTGCGCACATCGACCAAACGCAACTTGTCCTTGGCTGCGATACGCAATACGGCCCGAGGCGGTGCCTCGTTCGGGTGGTATTCATACTGCACACTCGCTTCTGCGTACCCGCGCGCGCGTAAATCTTGCTCCAAGGCAAAAGCCGCATCGTCAATGTCCGACTTCGAACCGCGTTGCTGTGCGAAGCGTTCGAGATCCGCGCGGACAATGTCGAGCGCCTCACTACGCATGTAGATGCGATCACCAGCCAGCACCACACGCACCCCCTCGGGCTCTTTCGCGCTGCGGAAGAGACTGCAGGCCGATAACAGCAGGAGGCTGCAAGTCACCCAGGCACTACGCAGGCTCATTTAGGCCTCCACACAAAGCGCAGGCCATAGTTCCAGTCTTCGTAGACATCGCGATCCGCAGCGAGATAGAGCGCATCACTTCCATCCTCGCCACCGATCCGCAAGCGCAGTTCAATCGTGTCGACACCACGCCGCGAGGTACGGGCGCCACTGACCACCTCCAAGCGCTCCATCACGCTTTCCGTATCGTCCGGCCCATCAGTGAAGAGATCGCGTGCCACATACAACGCCACACCACGGGCCGCCCGTTCACCACTTCCAAAGGCTGTTCCGCCGGGTGGACGCCCAGTAAGCAACAACAGCACTAGGTCTTCGCGTGATGCTGGTGGTGAGGACGACAAATCGAGCACGGGATCATCCAGAGTGCCACTACCGAGCAGCGTGGTGTCGTACCCCAAGACTCGCGAACGCCCCGTGAATTCCAGCTCCATTTGATCCGGTCGAGAGGGGCGGAAGCGTAAAGCACCGCCATCGATAGTCACGACGCTGGCTGGCAAGAAGATGCGCGAAGGCTCGATCCGCACTTCACCCACGAGCACAGGTAACGCAGCGGTTCCGGTGAGCTTTAAGGCAGGCAGGAAGCGCAGTCGTAGCAGCTCGTTCTCAATGCGGAACGCCGTTTTGGCGCCCAGTTCCACATCTAGGCGTACATTGGCGAAGAGTGGATCTTCCAAGCGAAAAAGCCCGTCATTTCCATCACCGCGATAGCTGCGCGGGCGCAGTGCGAAAGCAAGCGGGTCAATAGGTTTGGAGTAGCGCCCATCGACCAAACGGATACTGCCGTTAAGACTCAATGCGTCCACGGGACCACTAAGTCGCAGGTCCGTATCGGCACGCACAGTCAGGTAGCGCGAGCGCATCACCAGCAATTCAGCGCCACTGAGGCTCAGGTTGAGGAGCGGCGTACCTTCGCTCCAGCGCAAGTCGCCTGACAAGATGAACGGAGCGCCACCTAATTCACCGCGTGTGTCGGTGAACCACGCGCGTTGCTCATCAAACAACACGCGCGCTTGCACATTCTGCAGGGACGGCACATCTGCGGTCAGTCGCAATTCACCGTTTTCAAGCTGCACTTCGCCGGTGAGTCGGGGTGCACCCAAAGTTCCATCCAGTTGGACGCTTCCGCGTAGGCGTCCGGACAGACGCCGCAGTGCCTGTACTTGGGCTGCTAGAGGGGAGAGATCGCCAAGTTCACCGCCCACTTGCAGGTGCAGCGGCGCTGTCAAGATTGCTTGCGGGTCGCTGACCAAGCGGTGCAGGTTCAACCCGCGACCAAAGTACCCCTCAAGTGTTGTGCGGGTTAGGCCTTCCAAGGATGCCTGTGCCGCTCGCAAGGTGACTTGTTGCTCTGAGGCTGTCAGGTCCAACTGAGCGTGGAAGGGCCCCAAGGCCACGCTGCTATCAGTGGCCACGAAACGCCAATTGCGCAAACCAGCTTGCGCTGTGCCTAGCAGTTGCGTGGGTGGTCCACGCAGGTGGATCAGCACGCCAAGCGCACCTGACAAGGTGCCACCCTGCACGGGAAGCGGGAGCGCCTCAACAGCAGGCACTGTGAGCTGCAGTTGCACCTCTGTATCGCCTGCCGCAGCAATCCTGCCGGCCTCCATAGGAAGCGTCAACTGCAAGCTGCTCTGCAAAGCTGTGCCCAGAGCGAGTTCGTCTAGATGCAGCTGTACTTGCGCAGGTGTCCACTGTGCCGAACCTCGGTAGGTGAGTACCGAGGGTAAGCGAGAGTCGAGTAGATGCCCGCTTCCAAGTACGCGCAAGGCGCTCACGCTTTGGTTCAGTTCCACAACCAAGCTGCCGCGATAGCTGATGTCCTTGAGGTTTGCACCCAGTTGCGCATCCACTAACTGCAGCTCTAGTAGGCGTTCTAAGTTGTGTAGATCCAACTCAGCGGTGGCACCACCCACCAAGGTGCGCGTATTGAGATCGGCGGTTACCTGAATAGCCCCATGCCTTGTGCTCCAGCTTGTGGTGGCACGCAACAAGCCGTCGGCTTGCAAGTTCACCACAGTGGGCTGTGTGAGTGTGGCTTGCAAGGCTCCATGTTGGATGTCGGCACTCTGTAGCAGCGCGCGCACCGAACCATCCTCTAGTTGCGTCCCTTCACCTGCTACGCGCACGCGTGTGTCCTGCCAAGTGACAGTGGACTCGCGCACTACCCAATCATCGGCGCTGCGCTCGGCATCCAAGCGCAAGTCCTTCAGCTCCATGCCTTGAATGACGAGGCGTTCGGCTGCAAGTGACACACGCCCCCGGAGATCGTCGATGGGGCCACTGAGATTCACCTCGGCACGTGCATCGCCGTCTAGAGGCAGAGGGAAAGGCAAACGCTCCAGATCTACAAGCGCGAGTTGTGCACGCACCTGCAAGGCTCGCGTGGGAAAGTCATAGGAGCCTGCACCTTCGATCTCGCCCACGGATGTGCGAGCACTCAATTCGAGGTCTACACGCCGATCATCGCCATCCGACAAGTCGCCGCGCACACGCAGTTCCTCGATGCGCACATCGAGTGCCTGTGCACCCCGAATGTCGACTTCTACCTGCATGGTAGGGCCCGATAAGGCCCCACGCCAAGCGAGTGTGCCCTGCGCACGACCGAGGAAATCCTCATCGGATTCCGGCGGGGCAAGTTTGAAGAACCGCAACGTGTCGCCGAGGTCGTGAAAGTCAAAACGAGCGGATACCTGAGTTAGGGGATCGCGCCCCAAGCGGTTGATCCACTGCAGCGGGTCCATATCGGTCCCAGGCTGTGTGAGGTTCAACTGTGCTACATCCACTTGCAGCTGATCGATGGTAGCGATGCCATCATCAGAGGCGAGGGATGAGCCGTCTAAGTGCAGTACACCGTCGACTAGTCGCACATAGGCACGTAGGGCTGCACGAGTAGCGGCTCGCTCGTCGTCAAGAGTGAGACCTAGTTCATGCAGTTCCACTTGCGCCAGAACCGCGCTTGTGTGCAGTAACTGGCAGACATCAGCTTCTAATAGGCCGAACTTTCCAATGGCCACCCGGGCCAAGTTAGGCCCACTAATGACCGTAGCGTCGTAGAGAGTCAGCGCGCCTTTGCGATAGTCGACCCGCCCACGCACATCGAGCGGTAGAGACTGAACCACACCCTTGTGTAGGGCAAAGGTGCCGGAGAGCCGCGACTCGGTTACCGCGGTGTTCGCATCTAGGGGCGAATCGAGAGTCCAATCAGCGTCAAAGGAACCAGACACATTGGTCAGGCCGATCCATGCGGACAAAGTCTCCAAGTTGATCGCTCGCATGCGGACGGCACACTCGAGGTGTGGGGCCACTCCAGTTACCTTTGCGGAACCACTTAGCTGCACTTCGCCCTCCAGCAACTGTGCATCGAGCAAATATTGATAGTGACCGGCGTTCCAATTCACCTGAGCGTGTCGCACCTGCACCCGCGGATCCCAGCTCCACTTGGTGATGTCGATCCTTCGCTGGCTCTGTTGCGCGTGTGCCTCAAGTGGTGCTTGCAAGTCGAAGCCGGGGCCGCGGAATCTTGCTTGTGCGGCCTGAACGCTGAGCTCTTGATTCGCTAGCACCACGCGAGCGTCGGCAAGAGTGGCGCTGCGTCCATCCTCGAAAGTGACCTCCAGATGGAGTTGATCCAACTCGATACGGGGGAGCCCTTGCGGAAGCTCTGGTAGTGATGCTGTGTCGCTATCCTCACGAGCGGGCAACTCCTCTGGCTGCACGCTAACCACTGCTTGACTCACGGCAATCGATTGCACATGCAAGCCTTGCGTCGTGTCATAGTCCACGACCACTTCGGCGCTGGCACAGCGCGCTTGTACGCCTGCGGAGGCATGTTCGATTCCGCCCAAACGCACCTGTAGCCAGCCAATCCACTCGGCCTGTGCAACGCGAGTAGAGCCATCTGCAGGCAGTGCACGCTGCAATGCTTCGCGTAGGATTGCATCACGGCCAAGGTAGAGCCCCACAAGCCCGACGATGAAGAGCGCGAACGCGACTCTCCAGATGCGTCCTGTGCGGCTGCGAGCTTTCATGCGTCGTCGACACCTTCGTCGAGCAGATCCACCGTTCCGCATAGCTCATCAAGTAGAGCCGTCGCGTACGATCCTTTGGGCAGTGTGAACGCCAAGCGCAGACCTTGCCCGTCCAAGGGTTCGAGGTGCACCCCATCTACCTTGACGATGGCGGCACGCCGCGTGCCTTCAAGGCGTGTGCGTTCCAAGGTCTCCAGCGATGCACCTGCTTCGTGCAACACAGCCACCTCGAGCTGGTCAGCTTCGCCTTTGGCGCGTCGCATGTCCGCGCCCCACATCGGTCCTGTGGGCACAATCTCCAAGCGTTCGCGCCGCGGAGTCTCGTTGGCCACATCGCTCACATCGAAGAGAGCTCCGTTCTCGGTCTTCTTGGCGATGTCGCCTTCGATCAATTGGTGCCACCCATACGCAGCAACTCGCTTTTCCAGCCAGCGATTGAAGAGGTGCGACTGCCACGCGTTCAGCTTCAACTGATCGAGCCAACTGCGAGGACGGCGACCTAGCAACCGTGCTCCCGCTTGGGCGTTCGTGCCATCGCGACCGAAGCGTTGGGCGCCATAGGCGTTGATCAGCCCGTGCTGCTGGATTTCATCCAGCATGCGTCGTGCATCTGCTTCAGCGCCTGCACGGCACCCATCAATCTCGACTACGAAGCGATTGCCGCGCAAATGGCCGCGTTTGAGCTTGTTGCCATGGCGTGTGCAGTCCAATACGGTGCCACCTAGGCGTGCTTCGATGCGCGTGCGCACTTCATCCAGCGCTAGGGTGCGTAGCGGCAACGAGAACGATTGCACCGCCACTGCGACCTTGTCCTTCAGTCCAGCGTAGCCGATGTCGCGCTCCTGCAGGTTGAACTCAGCCGCTAGCTCGCTCACCAACTCGCGTGTGGCTCGCATACGACGGCGGTGGCGCACATGCACATGTTCGCCCTCGCCGGAAAGTTCGTAGGCCGGAATCTCTTCTACGAGGAAGCTCTCGGCCGCCGTCTTGATCCGACCACCGAGTGATGCAACTGCTGTCCGGCGCAGCTTCAGCGTTGAGGGCGCAGCATCCATGTCCAAACCTCATCCAAGTGTTCGGCCACCAACAATGTGTGCCCTTCATCGGGCAATGCGCGGAAGTCCAGCGTTAGTCCTGCTGTGCGCCAAGCCTCGGCTGCTGTACGCAAAGGGCGGTGCGCGACGATGGTGTCGCGTTCTCCGGACAGCACCAATAGCGGTGCAGCGGCTTGGGGAGCAGCGCCACGGGGCCCACCGGCCAGGCATGCGACCGCAGCGAGCTTCAGTGTGGGCGTAGCGGCCAACTGCGCAGCGGCCGCAGCCCCCATCGAATGTCCAATGACCGTTACATGCTTGAGGTCGATCGCATAGCAGTACACCAAGGCGCGTACGAGAGCTGTGTGCTCATCCGCAGTCCAGCCTGCGAATCCAATGGCGGGAGCAGCAACCAGTGCTCCATCGCGCTCTGCCAAGCGTGCCATCCGACCAGCCCCGTACGCTTCGAACCAGTGATGTTCGTCGCCACCAGCTCCATGCAGCGCAATCACCAGTGGCAAAGCATGATCCTTGCCAGCGGCGAGCGGAGCGTGCACACGCAACGGGATCATGCGCTTGTCGGTACGCACGACGCGCCAGCTAGCACCGACACGCCGTCGGTAGGGGTCCTCACCCTGCGCAAGCTGTGCAAGGTCCACTTGCAGCGAACGCCATTCGTGAGCCGGTTGAAACAACACCGATGAAGCGCTTGTGGTGTCTGCGCGGTTGCGGAAGCGTTTCGCACGCGCTTCCAAGCTCGCGCGGGCTTGCTCCAGTGGCGGACCATCGGTGTCGATCGTGGCCAACTGCGCGAGGGCTTGCGCACGCAACTGCTCGGGAGGTGCCTCCAGCCACTCCCAAGTCCACTGTCGGCGCGCTGGTGCGCTGCCCACCTGTACCCGCAACTCGACATCTACCCCCGCAGGTAGTGGCGCATCGACAACCGTCCGGAGCTGACGCGTGCTGGTCTGTTGCCAAGTAGCTTGCGTAGTCCAGCCGGCAGTTCCATCGAGTGGCACTGCCTGCACCAACACGGGCGCATCCCAATCCTCGGGAATCGCATAGCCATCATGTGTGCGCACGATGGAGAGGACAGGCCGTTCATGCCCCTTGGCTCGCCAGCGTTGGTCGCACACCAGCGTTAGGGCATCGCCAGCGCGCTCGGCAGGGGCTGAGCGCGCTGGGTCAATGCGCGCAGTGAGTGCGTCCAACTTCGCGATGGCACCGGCAGCGTCACCAAGGTAGAAGTTCAGGGTTAGCTGGTCGAAGCTCGCATTGGCTTCCAGGCGCGTCACGCCCGTCCAGCCATGCGCTTGCACGGCACGCTCAAAGGCTAGGTATGACCGGGCGAGATCCACCATCGATGGCTCGTGCGCTCCGGTCATGGTCGCGGTAGCGACCCACACCAAGCAGGACAACATGCCAACAGGATAGTGCTTGTACCTAGCGCATGCCCGTGTCGGCTGCGGCAACTTCTCCGCGCAAGCGTTGCCGCAGGTCGATCAGGCTGGTCCAGCGCGAGGGGATTGCTCGGTCGGCGATCTGGAGTGCAGGGATGGGAGAATCGTCGCTTTGCAGCGTGGATCGGTCGCGTCTGAGGCTCCATGTACCGGCCGGTAGGTGTCCGGCCACAGCAAGGAGCAAGGCTTCCGTCAGCTCATGCACATCCGTCCAGTAGATGCTTGTCCGCAGGTCTTTGGCCTCTAGGACCAGCGTGCCTAACTCGAATTCCACCGTGCCGCTGCTGCGCTGTACGGAGACGCGCATGGGGGACTCCCAACGCACATGCGCGCTGCACAGCTGATCAGGCCGCACCACGCTGTGGCCTCCTGTGTCGGCGATGGCGCGTACAACCTGCATAGCGCGCTGCAGAGTCGCGTTGCCTTGCGGTACAGGCATGGCGAAGCGCAGCTCGTGGGCTTGCACTCGCTGGTGCAGCGCGAGGTCATGCAACAGCACATGTTGACGCCATGCGAACGCACGCCTGAGCTTGTTGCGTACTAGTTTACCTGCGAACCAATAGCTGAGTGGTTCCAACGATAAGCGCCAATCCAGTTCATCATGCAACTCGCATTCGTCGGCCGACAACGGAACGAAGCGGTGGTCATGGACACAACGGGCGAAAGGGCCTCGCTCCTGCACATCTCGAAAGCGCACCGGCGGCTCATAGGCTTCGTGCCGTGCCAGCCAGCGCATCCCGAAGGGCGGTAACGCCAGGAGCTTCCAATCGCCTTCATGAATGGTGCCGTGTGCTTCGAGCAAACGCACAGGATCAAAAGGCGGAACTAGACGATCGAACGCTAAAGGGCGTGCATGCCATGCAAAGGCAACAGCTGCAGGCACAGGCAGCCGCACTACGAAGTGCGTGCGCGGAGTGTTCATGATTGCGGCAGGCTAGCCACGCGCACGCACACGCGACAAGCCACCATCGACCCTCAGCACAGAACCCGTGATCCAAGAGTTGCTGGGATCCAACACGAATGCAGCTAGTCGCGCCACTTCGTCCGGCTCGCCAATGCGGCCGGCTGCATGCAGAGCCGTGGAGGCTTGCAGTGCCTGCGGTGAGCTGGTGAGTTTGCTGGCGAGGTTGGTCCGCACGAGGCCAGGTGCGATGGCATTGATGCGCAAGCCACGCGCTGCATAGGTGGCTGCCGCAGAGCGCGTCAAGCCTTCTACCGCGGCCTTGGAGGCGGCGATGGCTTCGTGATTGGGTAGACCTACCTCTGCAGCCCCCGAACTAAAGAGCACGATGGAGCCGCCATCTTTCATCGTCTT
>Ga0208788_1000211_pt1 | contig 29347 bp, 22 predicted proteins | sample Wag4_2014_7_11_3_FD_187363 | JGI IMG/M metagenome (GOLD analysis project Ga0208788, IMG submission 187363) | Fresh water mixed with fracking chemicals microbial communities from Ohio, USA - Utica-2 Time Series FC 2014_7_11 (SPAdes) (version 2) ...
GGGGGGGGGGGCGACGTGGTGCAGACCAGCCTGGCCTGCTACCTGCTCGGCAACAATGTCGAGAATCTCACCTACACCGGCAGCAGTTTCACCGGTACCTACAACCCGCTGACCAACACCAACACCAACACCATCACCGGCAGGGCCGGCAACGACTCGCTAGCGGCGCTCGATGGCGACGATATCTTCGTGCTCGGAGCAGGCTTCAGCGCCGACCTGGTCTTCGGCTTCGACGCCGCGTCGGCGGGCGGCCAGGACCGTATGGACATCTCAGCGATGAGCATTAGACAGCGACCTTTGCCACCCATTTGACCATCGCCGGTGTGAGCGCCAATATCCGGCTACCCCATGTATGGGGTTCTAGGGGTCGAGTGTTCGAATCACTCCGTGCAGACCATATTTTTCAATGACTTAGCCAAATCTGAAACGGTTGGGCTTTTTCATATCTGGAAAATACCCCCACATTTACCCCCACAGATTTTTTATTTCATTGAGTGTATCCAAAAGAGATTTGTTTGGTGGGTGTTCGTTTGAATCTCAAATGTTAAAAGCCTCGGAAACTCAGATCTTTAAACTGATTCGTTACAGGTTCAGACGTGGAGTTCGGCGGACGGCCTGGGTTGTGAGGAGTCGCGGATTAACCTGGACGGGGTACTCAGAAGGTGCAGAGGGAATCGAACCACTATCAGCACTGGTAAAATTGGCTCAGGCTGTATCCGTTCAATGCCAACCTGCCACCGGGGTTGTAGTAAAAACCTTACAGCCCCCCCGGCTGGATTGCCTGCTACACAGATAGATAATCAGTGCATTTCGCGACTTGAAATTTTGTCGAGGACGCTTGCTAAAATGCTAGCGCTGCCTTTTCCAATCGGCATTGCTATTTCTTGCCCCTGCCGAGCTTCCTTGACGCAGAAATACGCTTGATGCTTGCTGCTCTTCCACGCGAACACAAAAATATCTGCAGCCTTAGCAAGGGCAACGAGTCGATCCGTTGATACTGCGTCGCTGTTGAGCCCGACCGTTGCTTTGGGATACATCCGTTCTAGGATGTCTTTGGCGCGTTGTCCTGCGCCCTCGGTTAAAGTGTAAATACCAATCAGGCCGGAATAGGAGACACCTTCTGTCGAGGACGGTAATGGGCTGGTTCCGATTGAGGGGAACGTCTCGAGCAGTCCAGGGCAGTCATAGTCGCAGGCGAGTGTGGTTAGGAGGTCCCGTTGCACAGCCGTGACTCGATGGGGCGCAGCACGTAACATTCCCACAACGTCAAGGAATAGACGGAGTTTTGCGGCGCCTTGATCGGGCGTGGGATATAGCGAGAGCAATTCGGAGAGGTTAAGACCCCAATCAAAATGCACCGGCGAAGCGTTCGCTTTGAGAATCTCCTGCAGGTCTTCAACTGCGTCGATGTATTCATTTTGACTGGGGCCAGTCGTCAACAAAGCGTGCATCAATTGCGCGCCTATTTCTAGTTCGTCAGAAGACAGACTTCCGCTCCAACCAAGGAACTTAATCAGCATCGAATAAATTGAACTGAATGCCCTGTGCGTGCCGAAACTGTTTTCGAAGAAATCGACCAGCACCGGAAAGGCGTCTCGGAATACATTTTGTGCGTCACCACTGGCTTCAGCGAAGTAGTGGGCCAATGCTTCACAACGCGAAGTGTCGTTGGCGTACTCTTCGACGCTCCATTTGGTTGCCATTTCCTGTAGCTCCGTGACAGGAGGCGCGAGGTGGGGGGTCTTAAGCACATTATCAGCCCAAGCTAGCCACCCCGACTTCGTCGCGCGGCCTACAGAAGGAAGCAGACCTCGAAGTTTATCTAGGCGGGCACGGTCTTTGTCCGCTAAGCCTGCGAGGATGGGCTCCGACACCGTTACAAACGCATACAGAACACGTTGCGTGAGATCCGAGTCGCCAAGTTCTACGGCGCAACGGAGAAGTGCGCTATAAGCCCAGGACAATGGTAGTAACTCGAAGCATAGTGCGCTGGCAGTCTCATAATCTTCGTCGAGGATTGCCTGTTTAGCCTGGTTAAGCCATGTTTCCCCCAGAGCGACCTCTGGTTCAGCATCCGGTTTGGTGAGTCTATTGCCCCAGGCGAGTGCAATATTGTATCCGTCTGCGGTCTCAGGATATGCGGCCAGGAGCGACTGGCAACGCATTGCGTTGGGTTCCTTTGTCGCCAGTTCCGATAACAAGAACGCCCGTAAGACTTTCGGATGGCGAATACCTTTACGCTCGCGAAAAAGCCCTCCGAAGGGTTTGAGTATGTAGCGCTGGAATACCTGTATGACGGTGTGAAAGTCAATCGCTGACTCGATCGGTGTAATGAACGTCTCGTAGAGGGCTTCAATCACATCGACAAGGGTTTGGGCAGGTAAGGATATGTCGGAAACTGAAGCTATCAACGTTGGGCTCTTGGCCAACGTTTCATAAACGCCTAGGCCGGCCAACATACGGATTTCCAGACATTTGCGCTGTTCCGCATTTAAGCGCCCAGACGCGAGCAATTCTTCGAGGAACTTTTGCGCGCCGTCGGCGTTTCCTGCGATCAAGGCGTGGTCAAAATCGGAACGAATTTTACCGAAAGGGCGCTGGGTTCGATCCTGAATTTCCGGTCTGCGTGCCAGCACCGCAAGATAGAGGTCTAGTGCGCTCTCGATATGGGTTTGATCGGACGCATTGGCTGCCGCAAATTTGATGATCAGTGGACCAAACCGCTCCGCCAAGGCACACTCCAAGGTGTCCTCCAGATTCAGTTTTGCCCATTCTCCACGAAAATCGCTATAACTCGGTCCTATGAAAGCGATTATCTCATCGACCATTTGTGTGAATTGCCGTTCGTTGCCGGCCATCGCATACCACGTAATCTGACCGTCTGCCTCGTAAAGTGGAAGCACTACGGGACCATCATATCCGCTGATTTTTAGTTTCTTGAGCCACGGCATTACGTGGGCGAGCACCCCAATGGGAGCTACTTGAGTCTCGATACTCCCCCAGTGTAAGTGGTTGCGTCCGGAAAAAAATGTCTGGAGCCACCTTTGCTCGTAAACTACGTTCGTGGAGCTCATGTTGCCTCCACGTATTTTGCAAATTCGAGCCGAGTGGTCGCGATGTCATCAGGATCTAAAGAGAACTGAATCCACTCGTCGTTCATTTCGAGGCCGTTGTACGTAAGGTTCATCGATCCAGTGAGCAGACTGTGTGAGAGTAAAATGCCTTTTGTATGCAAGAGCGGATCGAGTTTCACGATCAGATACTCGTCGACAGCATGCATCGCCGCGGCATCCTGTAAACGGTTGAGAAACGGTGTATTTGTATCTAAATCACGTGTCACTAACATCACTTCGACACCTCTAGCCATGAGGTCCACCAGAACATCAGCGAAGCGAACTTGCCGTCTTCCCCACTCTGGATTCAGTGAGTCGAAGTTTCCCGAGCGATTATCGATAAGTACGATATTGCTTACCCAGGGCGAGACAACCCATATCCGGTTGCCGGTCCCGAGCATCTCACCGACGAACATCGACTGCAGCAACTCTCGGATCGTTTCACTACCGGTTTGCTGGTTTTTAAAAATGCGACGATAGAAAGCTGTCATTGGACTGCCTCTAGGAGTTCGAGATCTGCCTCAAACATATCCTTGGTTTGCCGGATGCCCTGCAGTCGGGCATACGAGCGAAGGTATCCTGACTCGACAGGATTTGTGATCAAGGCATGTATAGCTGCACCGAGATGCGCGCGATTCTCTCCTACGCAAGACAGAGTAACGAGATGCCCCTGTGAGAGCAGTATTTGCACCTTCTCAAGCCACTGCGGATCCTCTACCGAAACTCGTTGACGTTCGTCGACAACGCAATCGATAACTAAAAGTCTCTCTAACGGTGGCAACTCTAAAAACGGGTTGCGGGTTTGAAGAGGCGCGGAGCGGATGAAGCGTCCACGAGCCCAGAGCAGGCCGTAGATGGCGTTCGTACGCCAAGCTTGGCGATCATGTCCAGTAGGAATGTCTAAGTCATCCACGATCGAATCAATGTCTTCACTTTGGCTCAGCCAGAAACAGATCACGCGTAAATCGATTTCAACGCCCAGGCGCTTCTCCTGTGAATCCCAAGCCTTAGTCGCGTCGGCGAGATAGCGATCGGTGCCCGGGCCGGCACCGGGCCGCAGGATACGATTACCCACAGACACGACGAATCCATGGAAGGGAGAAAATCCGTCCTTCAGCAAGGCATGGCGAAGGTCGCGCGAGGAGGCCACTAGTTTCTCAAAATTGGTGGCTGCTCTGAGCTTTTGCACAACTTCCGGCGTTCTCATGTTCCCTTGTTCGTCGGTCAAACAGTTCAACAACTTGCCAAGTTGATGGTCGATTAATTCAAACTCACCCATCTCCAGACTAGCGCGGACCATTGAGAAAAAGCGGCGTGGATCCTCGGAGTATTGGCGCATGAAGTCTTCAATGAGGCCACTCCCGCCAGGATTCTTTTCGGTGATCCACACCTCCGCGGTACCAGAGGTAACAGCTGCAAGATGGGGGCGCGCATTGGGCCCGCGGTTGAGGTCCAGCGTTAAATCGTCGAGATTGATCGACGGACACAAGTCCCCGATGCTTTTGAGCAATGCGGCACCGAGCGTACTTTGGTAAATCCGATGCAGCCATGGTTTCCACTCGTCTGTGATTGGCTCCCAGAGGTAGTGGGAGAGCCTTTCCAGTTCAGCGATCACTTGCGGTTGGGCGAGCAATTGATTGAGGTCTTGCCGCAAACGGTCCTGCGGAGCCAATTCAGCTTCATCTGTTGAATAGTGTGCTTGCGACTGGAATAGAACGTCCAGCACCGTGCCCAGGTTGATATTCGCTTGGCCGCTGGCAATCCGGTGTGACGCTGATTGAAGGGATGAATCTGTTTGGATAGCCTCATAAGTTAAGGCCGACATGAAAATGTGTGCCAACCATTCACGGAGAAAAGGACTCGCGACACCAGCCAAAACCTCGCCACGCCAAGCGCTATCAAAATAACGAGCAGTACGAATAGCCCGCCATTTTTCAGATGCTTCATGCGCGGTTTCCAGCAAATCGTTGGGGATCACAACTTCGAACAGTACTCCATCGGCCGAGTATGCCGCGCCCAGTGCGACCGGTTGGTCTGCCTGCCTGAATTCGCTGCATACTGCCAAGCGGACTCCTGGACCGACGCCCACTTCGGCAGTTGCGCCGATAGCAAACCTTCGCACTTCGACCGGGGCATGCCGTGCGTGAGTAAAAAATCCGAGTCGTGGTACCCGCACGCTCCAGGTACTACCTATCGGCGCGTCGAGCCATGTAGGTTCTCCGACTGGTACGAACTGCGAATGCCAGGTCAGACGGCCGTTCGAGCTGTCAGAAATTTCGAACTTTGGCATAGCAGGCGCCAGACTGATTGGTCGGAGCGCCTGCACATGGATGACTTCTTCGTTGCAGAAATAACTGAATTGTCCCAGAGGGCAGTAGGTACCGAACTCGTCGATCGACAGGTCGCTTACCGCTTCTCCGAGTAAGGCTGCCGAGGGGGGAGAGATCCAATAGCGCTCGGTCCGATATTGCACACCAAAGCGTCGACTTATGCGACCCGGTGCGAACTCCCTTAGTGCCGAGAAAACCGGCATGCCGTGTTGCATTCGTTCATTGTTTGGTCCGGTCTGTTCAGGTAGATCAATTCGAACCTCAGCAAGATTCAAGTCTGCAAATAGGGTTGCCGGTATAAAGTCGGGTAAGGGATTATTTCGCGTCTGGAGGTCGGCTCCTGGCTCGCCGAATGCGCTCCAACGGGACATTAAACGTCGGAGCGCGGTCGGTAGGACCGTAGTCATCAGCGACCTGGGAAACTCCCACATGACTGCGGGTGCTTCGCCTTTGGGCAGGCGCAATGCGCGGGTAACATAGGTTTCAAGTTTTCGCGTTGCGTTGTCCGACTCTAAAATCGAACGCACTTCCTTGATCAAGCGCGAACTGCGCGTGGATTGCTTGGGCTTTGCAAGGTCCTGCCAAACACTACCAGGTGGGGCGCTCTGCAGCGCTCGACCTAGATAGTCAATCGCGGCAAAAACCGCTTGCATCCGCGTGATGTAGCGATTTGACAATGGTAGCGAGCGAGCTGGAAGTTCCGGATCGAAGAGCAAGTCGTAAGCCTGATAGGCAATTCGGTCGCGCCCATAATCGGAGAGCACGACAACTGTCCATGGACGCATGCCTCGGGTTCGCCCAGCCCGGCCCTTGCGCTGCAAAAAACTCGCCATTCCCCGCGGTGCTTTATGCTGTATGACAGCCCCCACGCTAGGATCGTCAAACCCAACTTCGAGGGCTGCCGTGGCAACGATCACGTCTGCGTTTGGATCGACGCCACGGTCTTGTGAACTGACCCGTTTGATGGCTAAACGATTGCTGAGGGAATGCCCAATTTGTTCGCAGGCTCGCCAATCCTGGCCACCGAGATAACGAGAGGACGAAGTGTTCGACCTGCGAAGGATGGCTAGGCCACCATCAGGTGCTCGATGGTTATCTGCAATACCGCGACTCGTGCGCCCTTCTGCGTTGAGCAGGTCGAAGTAAAGGCGGTTGGTAACATCCAGGTCGTCCGTGAATACGAAGGTGCGCTGACCGAATGTACCCCGACTAACAGACTGCTCCAGAACGGCAGTCTTGGGGTCGAGACATCGCTGCAATAACATGCACGTCTGGATCGTCGTAGATAGCAAAGCTGACCGTGACACCGGATCTCCGCGGAGTGCGAGCATGTATTCCGCACCTTCGGTTTCAAGTTCATCACGATTCGGTGAGATCTCCTCCACCTGTGTCTGACGTGCGCCGGTAAGCGTACCAAAGAAGCTTGCAGCCTCGCGCAGGGTGGCCGACAAACCAACGAAGCGTAATTGCTGTTCGACGAGGTACTGCCAACGCCTGAGCAAATAGGCTACCTGGGCACCGTGGAGTCCTTCGTAGGTATGTACCTCGTCCAGGAGGACCAATTCCGGTGGACGGACTGCGTGCGCGCCGATGCCAAATAGGTGGCTTAAACGGTTGTCTGAGAGCCGTTGATTCAGCATTTCGGTAGTTGTAAACAAGATGTCTGGTGGAAATGCGATCAACGATTTGCGGGTTAGCGGAAACTTATCGCCCGTGATCGTCCACTGACAATTGTGGCAAACCAGACGTTCATTAGCTTGCTCGTGATCGCTCTCTTTCCAGATCATCGTCCCATTGCAGTTGATGCACTTGAGAATAGGGCAAAGAAAGTCTTTCCCTGATCTTGGCCATTTGCATCTCCCGGCCTCCGAAGGAACGTCACCATACAGGGCGCCAATTCGGATGGGGCCTTCTTTGAGCGTTTTTCGTAGACCTTCGGCACGCCTGATCACTTCGCGCAACTGATCCTTTAGGAGTTCCGTGCGGGGATAGAGAGCGACAACCTTAACCCAGGGCAAACCATCCCCGGCTAGATGATGGCGTGTGATCGACGCGAGTGCGGGTAGATAGAATGCCAGTGTTTTACCACTTCCTGTCCCAGCACTAACAATAGTCGACAATGGTTGGCCGGATTCAATGCTGTGAAGGATTCTTTCGGCCGCACGGACCTGAAATCCCGATAGCCGTGTGTTGCCTTCATCATCCTGAATAAGCGCTCGAACTCCAGTCAGTATCGCGGGGTTTTCAGTCACTAAGCGAATCCGCTCAATCACTTCTTTGGCAGGCAGATCCCGCTTTGGATACTGGCGACGGCGACGATGGAATCTGAAATCCGCGACCAGCGTTGGCGCTTCTTGCCAACCGTTGCTTTGACGGGAGTGTTTGGGAAATAGTTGCCGCAACCGTTGGAGCAATCGGACGGTTTCAGCCATCCGTGACCGATAACCAACGGATAGATCCAGAAGTTCAACTTCGCAAATCCACTTGTGCTTAAGGAGGTCATTGATGACGTCATCTGGATTGAAATAGGTTGTCAGTCCTTCATTCAGCGCCGAATCAATCAGCGGATACAGTAATTCGGCCAATTCATCCTTTTTAAACGCCCCATCGACGATGCCCCAAACGAGCAAGCGCGATTCGCGTTCCTCGATACTGTCCAGAACTTTGGATAGGAAGTCCCTGCTCGGATCACCCATAGGTAGCCTCAGTTGATTCGTGCACGCACGACGTAGTTGGCCAGAAGTCCGTTGTCACGCAACCACGTCAATACTTCGGCAGTTAATAAGTGCAATCCGGCGCCTCCGCTAAGAGCATCTAGGAAGTTTCGGATTGCCTCTGGAACATCCTCTTGAAAGGTTATTGCAGTTAGTTGTTGTGATAATAGGCGTAGTTTTGCAAATTCTTCAGCGTTCGTTGGCGTTTGCAGTCGATATTTTATAAACGATTGGTAAAGCTCTCGGTAAAGCTTCAATGACTGTTCATTTTGTGGGGTTTTTGCCAACGTTGCCTCTCGCTTCGCAGGAGATAGTCCACCGAATAAGTAGTGATCGAAGTAGCTCTGCCAGTCGTTGATCTGGGCAGTTTGCGCTTTTGGGGCCAGCGCTTGAAGTCTATTTGTGAGAGAAGTCCACACTTTGCCCTGGCGCAGAGTCGTCGCCTTCGGTGCTTGCTTGAACCGCTCAAACGACTTTTTGACACTTTCGATCGTACTGGCCAAGTCAGGAATCGCCGAAAGGCTCACGGCCTCTGCATGAAGCACTGAGTTCGTAGCAGCGAGGTTTTTGAATGGATTGGCTAATTGAGTAAGTTCCGAACGCAAGGTGTCAAGGGCCTTCGCTTCCTCCGCGCCATCGGCTGCCGCTCTTAGTTGAATCAGTCGTTCAAGTGTCGATGTTGCATCGGCGATCAGTGCCATTGTTTTTCCCCTACTTCAGGCTGCCAAGGTCATCAATCAAATTTGTGAAGGTTTCCGATAGTTTTTCCGCTGTTTGAACAGGTGAAACTCCTTCGTACTGCTTTTCCAGAGTGCGTGCATGGTCCGCTGCTGCGCGAACTACGGTGCAAGCATCACCAATGAATTTTTGTGCGATGAGTAAAGGGTCTAAAGGCATTTGCGCTAGACGACTGATCTTTTTACCCATATCACTTGATTCCTCGGCATCATCGGTGATTAAGTCCGCAAGAGCGGCGAACGCCTCCTTTACTGCCGAACCTCGGAACGATTCACATACTTCCATAAACGCCTTGGACGAGAAGCCAATGGTTTGATGCGACCAGGCTCCCATGTCCGAGAGGTTCATCGCTACGGACTTAACAGTGTCAATGACGGCCTGTTTATCGAACTCTGGACCCAGTTCGTTGACGATCAAGGTCTTCGCTTTTTTGGCCGACTCTACTACTTGCTTAACGCGGCCGCCGATCGCCGCAGGCCGCATCGACATCAATGTCGAACGTAGTTCAGGGGATAAAGGGGACAAAGGGGTGAGGTCGAAGATCCCGGTTTCGTTTGGGTAGCACTCGAGCAAGCCTACGATATCTACGGCTTGTGGAGTTTTTCCTGAGCCCTGGAAACAACCGCTGGTTTCTAGAACTTGTTGAATAAGTGATGTCCTTATCTCGGAGGCGTCGCGTTGCAGTTGTCGCCAATCTTTGAACGCTTGCGGCGCGGTGTCCTTGAACTCGTTCAATGGTTTAACGTCGCCAAACAAAAATGCCGATATGGCTGCAGGTGTACGGCCTCTCTCGCTCAGTCCAAGCAAACGACTATTGGTTGCGAGAAGCGAGATCGCTGAGCGCGCTTGCTTGATCGTAGTGGATCGTAACCGGGTGAGCACCCCGGGGCGCAGGCGATCAATTAGATTACCGATACGTGCAAGATCTTCATCGACGTCCTCGTAGTCTGCCGCCGCGCTGTAGATCTTGTCATAACGAAGAAGCGCGAGAAGATCACCCCGCATCCGTCCGTCTGCATCCTCAGTCGATTCGGCCACTTTGACAGGATCGGCGTCTACATGTCCCTCACCGCCGGCATTGGGGAGCGAAAAAAGCGAATGGCTGACGTTACGTTTTAGAAAGCGCTCTGCGTTCCAATCGATGTTTTGGTTCATCAGTTTCGCTATCCCTTGCCGTATCTCATTCGCAATTTTCTGCTCAAGCAACGTACCGTTTTGAACCCAGCGTTCAAGAGCATCCCGATAGGTTTGGATTGCCCTGACGTTGCCATCCGGTTCCTCAGTTTTGGTTGAGCGATTTTTTGTTTCTGGCGGCACCGGCTTCGTTATGGATATTTCAGTGTTGATGACTGGCAACGGCAAACCGAACGTTTCAAATACTAGTCCGTTAATCCTACTAATATCGGACTGAAGGGTCGGTTGATTTCCCCATACCGAAATGAAACGCTCATAGCGCTTTTTGATGTCTGCTGAAAACGGTTGCAACGCTAACCACTGTGCGACTTCGGCTGCCAGAGGCTTGCCGCCGATACCCGGGGGAGGGAATTGGTTATGTGTGTACGCGTCGCGCCCATTCAAAAGGACTTCACGAATGACGTTTTTGATCACGAAGCGAGGGTTGAAGACCAGCGTATTGCCAGCGGTAAGAGTGGACCGCGCCAAGCTATCGATGGCTTGTTCGGTGAACGGGAAGAGCGGGACTTCCTGGATTTTTCCGAAGGCTTCAAGGATCGTTTCATGATCCCCGCTTCCCTCAGAAAAGATTGGAGTTGACCAAAGATGGGTATTGGAAGGAGCATCGAACTGCGTTTTGTAGAGGCTTTTTAAGAGGACCTCTCCATGGCGAGCCGCGTTGAGGTATGACGCGACTAGCATGCGCGTTCTTAACAGCACCTCAGCTTCAGACTCGAAGCGACTCTCGACTACCCACTCGCGACCCGCGCGAGTGGCTAGGGTATCGCGACCCGCGAGGTAGCCATCGGTGACGGCAATGGCCGATCGGATAGTTGCAAGGGTCTTTCGGCCATCCGTCTCTCCATGCTGTATCAGGATCTTGGCGAGCGTGTCCTGTATCCCTACCAGTGCGGCGAAATCCTCGACAAGGATGATTAGTTCTTTGTGTGGATCTTTAGCAAGTAGCAGACGACGAATATCGCCGATGACTTCGCCGAGAGTCTTGCCACCGAGAGACTCATTAAGTTTGTAAAGTTGGCGCGTCGCTTGGTCGACGACCTGATTGAGAACATCGGCCGCAATCACCATTCCCTGTTTATTAAAGGTGTTTAGGGTCTGTAGGTAGAAATTGCGTACCTGTATGGCCGCTTTACTGATTTCCACGTTGTCGGGGAATTCGAAGTCGGTCGCTTTGAATTGACTGTCGGTCGGATTGATCGGGGCGTTCGGGTCCTTCAGCCCCTCGACTGAACGATGAATAATCCGGGATAGAACCTGTTCGTGAAAATAGGTTTCGGTCGCCGCGTCGGAGAGCAATAGCGGTAATCCGCGCGCAACATGAAGACGCCGTTTCATGCTCTCGTCAGTCGGGGATTGCAGTAGTTGGTGATGAAGAGTCGTAGCATAATCGCCGAGTGCGATTCTGAGTTGGGCTTGAAAGAGGATCACCGCTTGCGACAAAGGTACATCGGACAAAGCTTTTTCAAACTCGGCCCGAATTGTGTCGTAACTGGAGTCTTGCAGTGGTTCGGCTTCCAGAATCAGTTCGACCACCCGCCGAAGACTGGCACTCTTGGGGATGCGAATGACCAGATAGTTTGACGCATTTGGCAATCGGCGCAAGCGCGCATCGAGTATTCGAATCAAGTGAGATTTGCCCACTCCGGAAGCGCCCGTGACTGGGACAATCAGACTGCCTTCAGGGGCGCTACCTAAAAAGTAGCGAAGAAAATCATCTTCACTGGCAAGTTGCCGGCTATCCGTCACAACTCGGCCATCGGGACCGACCTTGGAATAGGCCAACGGGAATTCTTGATGGACTGCTAACAGGACTTCGTCGGAAACTGTTTCTGCTTCTGACTTAATGCAGCGATCGACTTCCTCTTTTTCCGGCCAGTAAGTGAGTAAGCTCATGACTGCACTCCAACCCAGCGTACCGATTCAAAGCCGAGCCAAGTACGATGGTTCCTGCCTGTCAGCCGATAACTCGTCCCCGTATCAGCTCTGCCTTCGAGACGAATGACGTTGTCTAGATCGAGGCGGCGTAGTGCCAACGAGAGCGACATAGAGAGATGGCCGTTCTCCGGTGGCCGCCAAACGGTAGGGTTCATGACCTCCTGAACTGCACTGCGATACTGTCCAAAATCCAGCACCGGCAAGCTGGAGGCGAGGGCCATAATGAACTCCTGAGCAGAAAGATCGGTGCGGGACTCAAAGATTGCCGGCAACTCCATTTTTACGGCGAGTGTCGGGTCAACTCGAAATGCGCTGCTATCGCCTGTAGCAAAACCGAGATAGCGCATCCAGAACCTCAAACCGTTCCATCGAACGTCGTTTTCGATGATCTTCTGGTCTGCAGAGGTTTGCGCGTTTTGGATCCCTTCGATGTCCGACCATGACGTAGGCAAGTTGTAGATATCCTGGGCGAGGAGCCAAGCTGCAGCGCGCACAAAATCCGCAGTGGTACCGGATGGGGTTCCCCACAATGGGAGGCAATTAGGTGCTTCGAGCATAAGCGTTCGACATGCACTGGGAAGACGAATGGTAAGTTCCTCAATACTTTCTCCCCGCTTCTGTTTCCCGAACCTTTCATTGAGTCGAAGGCTCTCTGCCTCGATCTGAAAAAGTCCAAGTTCCGTCCACCGCGCCAAAGCACCACGCAGACGGGTCAGGCCGACCGCGTCATCTTGGGTCCCGGGGTAGCAGAGGTTGATGATCTCCTTTCTATCAACCACACCGAGATGTGCGACCACACGAAAGAGAACGATGAGTTCAGGATAAAGCCCGTCACTGGCGTAATTGATGATCGTCATTGATGGATCACTGCATGAAGTTGTTTGAGATGGGCACTATTCGTCGATGTGTCAATCAAAAAACGGGATGGGTGATTGGGGTCGGGCGTCTGGAGCGGGTACAGCACGATATGCATAGGTCTATGCACGAGTCGCGCGAGTTCGATTTGTATGTTGGTGACCTGCGGATCGAAGATCGTCACCCGGGCTAAGGGTGTGTAGGGTTCATTCTCGAGTTCTTCGTGACTACGCTGAATTACGACGCCACTTGAGGCCCGCTTGTAGAGGTGGCGACCTTCGGGAGAGGTAGAAATCCAAGAATCCCTGGCAGTACAGATTTCCTGAACGCTACATTCAGCAATCAACCAACTAAGTAAGCTTAATAGTTCTGTTTTCTGTCCCTGAGGATCGTAGAACACTGGGACGTAGCGGGGATCGAGGTGGGGGAACCTCGCAAACCAGCGGTCGACTTTAACCATGGAAATGCGATGGATGGGGGAAGCAGCGGGCACGTGATAATAGTTTTCATGGCGTTCGTCGGTACGATCGAACGGGCATCCGCCACAAACTCGAGTGACCTCTATCGGCCATTGTATTGAACGGTTCCGGTAGAGTTCGGCGAGCGTTTCAGAGACTTCTCGGTGATGAACGAGCATTTGCTGCATCAATTTCAGATTTCGGCGGCCAGATTCTAGGGTTTTCTCGCGTGAACTTGATATGGCCTCTTCCCAGGCTTCTGGCAACAGGTGGTCTTCCCTGATAAGTCGGATTCTGACGGTGGCAAATGTGGCGAGAATCGATGCTGAAGAGGATTCAGCGTTCTCGCCCGTATCGGACTGAATGCTTGGTTCAAGCTCTAGAGTTAAGAAACCGGCGCGTGACATGAGTTGCAATGTTCTCATATTCCAACGCACGTTCTCATCGCTGCTGCCTGCCAGGCCTGGCCGGACCGCTTCAAGGTTGACAAAAAAACAGTTCTCTTCCTGGCAATCTTGTCGGCTATCGTATAGTGCACGCCAACGCGCGAAACCCAGTTCGTTCGAAATGATGGTCGGGGTGGCCATACTCTTTGGGATAGACCAGTCGGAATCGCCATATACCAAAAGGCTGATTGAGTGTTTGCCGTCTCGGCCACCGCGTCCGACTTCTTGGTAGAAACGATCTAGGGTTTCTGGGATTGTGGCATGGATGATTGTTCGAACGTCCTGCTTGTCCATACCGACTCCAAATGCTGAGGTCGCGACAACACCATCGATTTTGTTTGCAACCCAAGCCGATATGATTGCTTTGCGTTCTTCATCAGGCGTCTCTCCATCAAAACGCCGGATACGCTGGTAGCCCTCTGAAAACTTGAGCGTGTTGAACCAGGCGCGAGCATCTTCGCGAGTTGTCAGGTAAAGGATGAAGGGACGCGGTGCATGACGTAACGCTTCCAAGATCCGATTCTTTTTCTCTTCCGCGTATGCGGTCCCGATCCACCAATACTGGGGTTCTGGTCGAAGATGTACTGCATCGACCATTTGTACCCTGTCTGGTGGGCCGAACAGATTAGCAAGTGTATCAATCGTCTCAGGAGTGAACGTAGCGCTCAAAAGCAGCGTACGAAACGGAACATTCCCTGAATGTCTCAACAGGCTGTTGCGTAGACCAGCTAGGGACTGAAAAGCTGGTCGAAATGCATCGCCCCATTGGGTTACCAAATGCGCTTCGTCAATGACTAAGTAACGAAGCATGCCATTGCGTGTAGCTTCAAAAACCGTTCGTAAAAGCGAGGTAGTCAAGGCTTCAGGGGAAGTAAAGAGGATTCTTTGCGTACCATTTAACATGCGCTGCCGAATTTCGGATCGTTCGGGCGTGGAAAGTCCGCCATACCATGCTAATGGTGGACACTTATGAGTCATGCCATCTCGCAACAGATGCGATTCGAACTGGCGAGCTTGGTCTATGGCCAATGCTACGGTTGGCACGACGAATAATGTGAGATGTCCCTCTTGGTGATGAACCAAGGCAGGAGCATGGCCGACGAGACTTTTGCCTGATCCGGTTGGCAGATTGACGATCAGTGTATCGCCTGGTGGGACCAAGAACGAGGCGCGTATTGACTCTCGCTGACCGGGACTCGAATAGTTTTTGAAACCGGTTACCGCTTCGATAAAAGGATCTGTCGGGCATCGCCCATCTTGCCGAACCATCTTGTCCGAAAATGCATCAGCGAAAACGCCTTCACCGCTCGCCTCCAGCCAATTGGGATGCCAAGCCTGGGCACTAAGGAGATAAGCATTTTCACCCACAGTTAGTGTCGATAGCCCATGTTGAGACCACTCTGATGCAGTGGGCCAGTCGAAACCGGCGGGCACGCGTAGTGCTTTCGGGTGCCCAGAGTTGGCTTTCTCGCGTAGTAGAAGGTGCCGCACCAAAGGTTGGAGGTCGGCTTTCGCCAGAGGCGCGCCCCCTTTGCTCGCTGTGAGGATTTGACGGATCCGGTCGATTATTGGGTCTTCGCAAGTGGTCGCGGCGGGGGAGGACGTCGGCCAGTCAGCAAGGCATGCCTGAAGTTCATTGAATCCAAAAATGATTATGGTCCTCATACGGCGTTTTACAGGGGGTAGGGGGTGGCTGAGAGCAAAATCACCCCGGTGACGTCTACCTTGATCGAGGGTGTTTCAATCCCAAGATAGAGGCCCTTGGCAATTGCTTGCTCTGCGGTAAGTCGGTCGCGTTCAATGTCGGCTTCATGCCCCGTCAAAAATTGGATTCGAGTGAGTAATTGTGCTTGTCGTGCTTCATCCTCGACGCGCGCACGGGCAAGTGCCGACTGTTTCGACTCGGCCAGGCGAGCACGCGCCAACAATTGAGTAGTCGCGACGTCACGCATGCGCACACAGCGTAGATTCCAGTTGGTAAAAGTGTCAGGCGCTGCATTCATGAGCATGCGTAAACGCAGTGATTTGAGATTGGTGTCGATATATCGCGGATTACGTCCGTGTTTGTCATACGGTAGGTCTAAAAATTGTTTGACAAAATCTGCAGACGGTTCAAAGCCGTTTTCATCAATCCAGATACGATCGACAAAGGGGGGGAACAGGGAGTCACCGCGGCGCGTTATCGCCGCGAGAGCAGTGTCAGTGCGCATTTGAAATCTTTCGAGTGCGGCTTCGGTTTCACTAATGTCGGCTTCAACGATAAAGTCGAAACGGAAGTAGAAATTGGGTTCGACCTTGGAATAGTCATCCCGCATGTGCCGCCAAAGTGCATACGATCGTCCTCGATCATCCATATCGGAGAAAGACTTTAGTGCTTCAACAAATTCATCTCCATAGCGGATAAGGCGACTGTTTTTCCTTACAGCCGTCTGGCGTCGCGCGCTGTGTGGATAGGACAGAGGTTGCCGAGAGGACGAGCGAGGGTGATCGAAGTCCAGTGCCCCGATGAAGTCGTCGAGAAAGCCTGATAGGGCGATCAGAGTCGCTGGGCCTCCACTGCCTGGGACTTGGTAGCGGAAGCGGAAGGGAGGATCAAGGAGACGATCAGTGACGTCGTGGGGTTCAGGGACTTGCTCAAATAAGAGAGTATCGTTCGCCCAGTATGTTGTCGCATGATGGATTTCCTCCCAATCGTCATCGACGTCAAAGATGTCACCTAGATCGACTTCGGCCAGGGGCATCAACTCGTCAAGGGCATCTTGTTGGTCGATGAGTTTGAGTTCCGTTGCCACGGAACCAGTCGCTCCTCCCAGTCGATGTTGAAGGGCCGTCAGAGCATCCATGCCTTCGACGAACATCATCGCGACAAGGGATTGCAATTCGCTTTCGATAAGATACTGCAAGCTCGAAATCGATCGATCGAAGACTCCTAACGCTGACTCGACAAGGGCATACCAGTGCTGTTGATACTTGGAGCTCTCATCAAGCAGGATGATTGATTTTACCGGATCTCCTGCTCCATATCGGTCAACACGCCCAATGCGCTGCTCGATACGGTTAGGGTCGATAGGCAGGTCAAAGTGAACGATCAACTTAGTCCCACCCTGCAAGTTGAGCCCCTCTTCGGCCGTCTGATCACAAACTATGATGCGCACTGAATCCTGTCTGGTGAATAGAACCGATGGCGAGGCCTCGAGGTTTGCGTCGTCGCTCACCAAGGCATGTCGGATGACAGAGTTGGGATACTGGGAGGACAAATATTTGTATACCGCATCTGCTACGTCTGGATCGGAACAAAAAATGACGATTTTGGTGCGACCGTTGATGTGTTGCTGTACGAGAGTAGCAAGTTGGTCGAGGCGACCTGAGATCCATGTGTCGTGGTCGATGACGGAGGACAGTTCTATGAGGAGAGCCGATTCGCCCGGGAAGGAGTCGTCGGGATACTCCTTTAGTGCAGCTAGTCGATCGGCACAAAGCTTAAGGATTAGATTTGGTTGGACGACCAGGGCACCCAGGAGTCGCCAATGAAATTGGCCAAGAATGATTGCGGACTCATCGGAGCTTTTTGCGCAAGCATCGATACGCCAAGTCTCGATCAACGACTCGATGTTCGCCAGTTGCGTTTCTCGAACGATGATTGGCGTTGCTCCTGCGCGATCAGGGGTCACAAATTGGACACGCTTGCGTCGGTTGCGAAGGATCCGACGGTGTAGGCGATATGTTTCGGACAGATGTGCACGCAGGGCGCGAATTGATTCTATAAGGACGGGGTCATTTTCATCCGGAATACCCTGTAGAGTCGGTCGCAAATGTCTGATGAGTTCTAGCAGTCGTTGGTCCTTGGGAAGTTTGGACTCAAGCTCGTCGAGGACTCCATCAAGAAAGAGTGCATTCTGCGGATCGAGCATGGCGACCGACTCAGCGAGAACCTGGCGATGACGAATTTTTTCACGAAACCGCTCTTCATCGTCGAGGGGGTACATGACTGGGTCAAGTAAACTAAGCATCCTTAAGAACCCCGATTCATTTCGCAGCACCGGGGTTGCGGACAGGAGCAAGACTCGGTCGATCAGTGTCACGTGAGTCTTGAGGCAGTCGTAGAGTCGGCTGAAGTCGCCGCTTGTCTCTGCTGCAACATGATGTGCTTCGTCGATGACCAACATCGTTGCGTTTTGCAGTTGCGTGTCGATTTCGGCTAGCGATTCTTCTTGCGCAAGAATCAGAAGCGAGTCGTCCAAGAAATCTTTAAGACCGAAGCGGCGAGTCAACTCCTCTCGCCATTGATGCTTCAATACCCTCGGAACCAGGACCACGATACGATGATGCGAAGGGGCGTCGAGGACCGCCTGGCGAATGATCAAGCCAGCCTCCACAGTCTTGCCCAGACCCACTTCATCGGCCAAGAGATATCGCTGAGAGGGGTCGTTAAGTATTCTGCGCACCACTGAAATCTGGTGGGGTTCGAGTTCGATAGAGGACGATAAAAGTGCTGAGATGCCCCAAGCGGCACCACGTTGCCGGATATAGGACGCCAGGAAGCGACTGCGGGCTTCGGCGTACTGGGGAGTTTCTGTTATGACGTGGGCGAGGTATGGAACCGGATCGTCAATTGGCCGTTTGCATCGGACGAATACCTCCGCATAATCGCACGAGGCATCTCTCTGGTCGGCGAAACGCACAATAATCCCGTCGCCATTATCTTCCTTGACGCGACCTACCAACCAGTAGCCAGTAAGCACGTCGAGATAGTAGATGCGAGTGTTCGTTCCTAAGCGACGCGGCCGAATCTGAGTAATTGGAACGTTTCTAACGTCCCGCTTGGTTTCATCAGGTGAGTAGAAATACTCGACGAGACAATTTTTACCTGTCTGATCAATTATTTTGCCGCGACCGAGTGACTCAATTCCCTTTACGATGCAGAACACGCTGTATCCCTATTCGCTGTCCAGCGAATGCCTATCACCAGACGATTGCAGCCTCAGAGTGCTATATGAAGAAAAACTGACCCAGCATGCTGCATTGCCATCGGTTTGTCATCACCTTGATCGAGCTCTTCAAGTCGAGTCGATGGTGCCAGGCAGGTCCTGCTGAATCAGGCCGTTTTGTTGGGCCCTCAGTTCGTTGCTACGGTTGGGAGATCGTGAAGTCTGGACTTGCCCCTTCAAAACCGGACACCAACTCCCCGTTAAATTGACTCCACTGCCAAGCGCCTGAACTCCCTCGGCGAGCGATAGTTCAAAGCGCTGTGCGGATGCTGCTCGTTGTAATGTTCGAAGGCAATTGCCAAGTTACGCAGCGCCGTTTCTCGATCCGGCTTGGGCATGTGCGCCACGTAATCACGCTTTATCGTCTTCACGAAGCTCTCTACCATGCCATTACTCTGTGGGCTACGCACCGGTGTGGTCACCGGCTGCAAGCCGATCTGTCGAGCAAACAGGCGTGTCTGTTCGGCGGTGTACGCCGAGCCGTTGTCGCTTAGCCATTGCACTGGCGTGGCGGGCAACTGATCACCGAAGCGCTTCTCCACACTTTCCAGCATCAAGTCGCGGATATCATCGCCGCTGTACCCGGTCGGGCTCGCGACCCAGCCGATGGCTTCACGATCACAGCAGTCCAGGGCTAAGGTCACGCTCAGTTTGGCGCCGTCCTCGCAACGAAACTCAAAGCCGTCCGAGCACCAACGCGTATCGCTGGTTTCCACCGCAATACGGCCTTCGTGCCGACGCGGTACGCCGGGCTGTTTGATCCGGCGTTCAAGCAGCAAGTTGTGATCACGCATCACCCGGTAGACCCGTTTCACATTGATCGCGGGCAGCAATTGGGTTTCACGGGCGCGACGCAGTAATCCCCAGACACGACGGTAGCCATAGCTGGGCAGTTCGCTGACTCGCTGCTTGATCTCCGCGACCAATTCCGTGTCGTTCACGAGTCGACGTCGCCGCACTTTGGGCGACACCGATTGCTTGATTCGAACCGTTAATTGCGAGCGCGCCACACCGAGACATTCGCTGACCAGCTTCACTGGTCGTCCCCCGGCAACAAGGGTGAGTGCGCAATCCATTTTCGCGACCGGGCGATCTCCACGGCCTCTTTGAGGATTTCCGCTTCCATCGTTTTCTTGCCCAGCATCCGTTGCAGTTCACGGATCTGCTTGAGCGCATCGCTCAGTTCGGAGGCCGGCACCACGGCTTCGCCCGCGCTGACCGCCGACAGGCTGCCGTCCTGATAAAGCTTGCGCCACAGAAACAGCTGATTGGCATTGATGCCGTTTCGCCGAGCGACGACCGACACACTTTATCCTGGCTCAAGGCTCTCGCGAACCATGGCCAGTTTTTGCTCTGGGCTCCAGCGGCGCCGCCGCTCCTGACCCAAAAACTCCCCACTCTTATCGTTGCAGTTAGTCATAAACATAACCGTTTGCCTATCCCTTATCGTAAGGGGGAAACGGTGTCCTGTCTTTCATGGGACTCGTTCAAAGTCGATGGGTGCCGCAATTCCTGTGTTATCTCTGATTCCATCCCTGGTCGTACCTCAGCGTTATACGCTGCCTCTATTCGATCAACATGGAGTCGATAAACTGGGGAGTAATACGAACTATTATCGATTTTAACTTTCAGGCGCAAGGGCCGGGGGGGCTTGCCTTTGCACTGTAGTTGGATAATTTCCTAACGAAGTTCACTGATACAATTAGATTGCATTGTGGATGGTGTTGCGGTGCACGAAGGTGCCCTGGAAGTCTGGAGTACTTCTGTGAGGTAGGCTGCCGAGAGATTATTTTGGTGACATGTGCTGTCGCATTACTTGGAAGCTAGAATGTTACTTGTGGTGCCAGAAACTGGCTATGTATTTTATGGGATCATCAATATTTTATGTTGCTGTAAACCAAATTTCCATCCGGGATTACTTTTGCAATATTCGATGGTGTTTTTAGTGTTTTTCTTGATATGCGGTCCATCCATAGGTTGAAGATAGAAATGTTTGAATTTCATATGCTCGTACTTGTGCGGCATTGCGTCCGCTTGTGGGAAAACAAGTTTTAGTTCATCTCCTTGAGTAACCTTAAGATCGGCGCTTGATTTCGGGCTCACACAAATCCAGTCGATTCCCGAAGGCGGTGGAATTGTGCCGTTGGTCTCTACAGCAATTGTAAAATTCAGGTTATGCAAAGCAAGTACCAGTGCGTCATCGACCTGAAGTAAAGGTTCTCCGCCGGTCAATACCACATACTTATGATTCTGGTGGGATATTGGCCAAAACGAATCAATAGCATGAGCGAGAGCTTCAGCATTTTTGAACTTATCCCCACCTTGACCATCTGTTCCCACGAAGTCCGTGTCACAGAATGTACAGATCGCGTTAGCCCTGTCCTGCTCCCGTCCCGACCAGAGGTTACATCCAGAGAATCGGCAGAATACCGCGGGTCGACCCGCTTGGTTGCCTTCCCCTTGAAGGGTGTAAAACATTTCTTTGATGCTGTAAGTCATTTTGGTTACTCATCTGATTCAATTGGTGGCGAGTACAGTGACCCGCCACCGCTGAACCATCATCAATGTCGTTCTTGAATGTACTGCTCATATCCAGTTTTGCGCAGTTCGCAAGCTGGGCACGTTCCACACCCGTAGCCCCATTCGTGTTTCTGCTGTCGGGTCCCGAGGTAGCAGGTGTGGGACTCTTCTTGGATCAGGCTGACAAAGTCTCGATTACCTAGATCTTCCGCCAAACGCCAGGTCTGCGCTTTGTTGAGCCACATCAAGGGCGTTTCGATGATTACCGGAGCGTCCATCCCGAGGCTCAAGGCCACCTGGGTGGCTTTGAGGGTGTTGTCCCGGCAGTCTGGGTATCCTGAGTAGTCTGTTTCGCACATTCCCCCGACTAGTACTGTGAGGCCCCGTCGGTAGGCAATAGTGGCTGCGAATGTCAAAAACAGCAGATTCCTACCGGGTACAAACGTATTGGGAAGTCCATTCTTTTCAAACTCTATGGTTTTCTCAGCGGTCATCGCCGTATCGCTGATCTGGCCGAGTAATTTGAGGTCAAGGACGTGATCCTCACCGAGTCGCTTGGCCCAGTTCGGAAATCTGTTACGTACCTCCTGCAAGATATTCAGCCGACATTCGAGTTCGATTCGATGCCTCTGGCCATAATCAAAGCCAATGGTCTCGACGTGCTCGTAACGTTCCAGCGCCCAGGCAAGGCAGGTGGTTGAATCTTGTCCGCCTGAAAAAAGAACTAAGGCTTTGGTGTGCATACTGCTCTCCTCGGAACTAGGTCTGATTTAGCGCCGTTTCAGTTCTTGCTTGAGTTTTTCGGTCAGATACTTAGTGAGCAATCCAATATCAGTCGGCGTGTTCTGGATACCATTCCAGGGGCGGCGGTCGGTTTCAGAAATGTGCCAATCACCACTTGTCCATGCTGTATGAGGTTTCAAAAGTTTTAGACCTTTGATAAAGCCTTCCTTGCTGGTTGTGCCTTGATCGGAGTAGAGCAACTCCATAACGAAGCTCAAAGACACCAGGCCCGCCCCGTGTTTCAAACGTGAATTCCTGGGCGCTAGTCCTTCCCATTCCGATTTGAAAACTACCCGCACTGCATGGAAGAAGTTATTGATAAGTTCGATGCTGCGCCCCTCAAAGTCATCAAACTTCATGAAGCTACGAATCGCGCCATCATTCGCAGAGTTCATCACGAACTTCTGCATCGCCATGTCGCTTAGTACTCCTCTAGGATTCGTATGTTGTTTGATCTCGCCAAATAGAGAGGAATTAGGCAGAAAATTCAACAAGTCAATAATGCGAGCAGCAAATTTACGACTCGTGAACCGTTCTGGCAGGCCATCAACAGTCGGTAAAAGTTCATAGATCAGCGATTTTGGCAGCGGCCTCGTATTGTTGACGAGCACAAACTGCTGTCGCAGTTCGTTGTAGTCTTTACAAATCAATGCAGATACAAATACCTGGAATCCAGGTTTTTCCATCGTCGCTAGGGCACTCAGTCGTTGCTGTCCATCGACCACGAAGCCTGGTTTGGATTCGGCTGTATCAATAACGATTTCTACAATACCCTCGCCGAGGTCTTTGATCGTGACCCCATCCAGAAAGGCCAAGATAATTGCGTTAGGAAGCAATGCATCGTCGCGCTGAAGATAGTCACGAATATCTCTGATGTGCGACGCGACTTGATGGCGCTGAAAGCCTTTGAGGTGACCTTCTTCATCGCGGCCGACTCTCTCAATTTCAGAGAAATCTAAAATTTCATTTGGAGTGGCCGCAAACGAAAATACATCATGCCCGGAGGCCTGTTGGGCGCGTACACCCTTAAATCGGTAGATCATTGTTTCGAAAGTTCCAGAGTTTTCTGAAGGTGGCGGTGGTACACGCCTAAGTTATGAAATCCACGTCTTTTGTTTCGATTGCTGGCTCGAAAGATAATAGTTTCGATACCCGCTGACTGACAAATCGAACATTGGCATTTTTGCCACGGTTTATCTCTCAGCGTGGGTGAGATTAGTCGGACATGCTTGGCGATTTCTTTTTCCATTTCTATTGATGATGATATCGATCCGGAAAGAGTCAGTCGGAGATAGTCTACTAGTACGGCTAAAGTTGAATCAAAGTCGAGCAGATTTTTGTCGTAGTCGCGGATCGCTAGCAACGCTGCTTTTTCTTTGATTTGTAACTCTTCTGCGCTCAGAGTGCCTTTTTTTATTCCTTGCATCAGGCGTGGATTTTCAATCGCCTGAGGAATGCGGATAGCAGTGTAGTAATCCAGTTTGCTTGTATTGTTGCCCATGTAGTAATTACACTTCGCATCTTTAAATGCGCGTATAAGGGGGGAGGTTGAGTCAAAACTGGTAATGCCATATCCGGTGAATTCATGGATGTTCTCAGCTTTAGCAAAGCCCAGCAGATGAATATTTGTCTCGGGCTTAAGGACCGCTCGAAGCTCTTTCAGAACCTCATGGATTTGATCGACTTTCAAAGGTACTAGACCTCCGATCGCCAAGTAGCGATAACCCATGTCTTCGAGTTGTTTTGCAGCGTTCGCCATGCTTTGAGGAGACCAACCCTGTACCGCTCCAAGAGGTTCGAAAGGCCATTCCGCCTCCTTCACTAAGCGCAGAAACTCTTGCGCATTTTTGAGCGTAATTTCGTACCGAAACAGCACATCTTCCGACTGGCTCAGCGCTGGAGGATTGCTGGAGTCGCAGTTGAATATGATGTGGTCCGGCGAGCAACCGTGGGTGAATCCTGCATCTGAGTAGAACTCTACTACTTCGCTTGGGCTATACGCAGGGGTAGGGTGCTCTACATAGGCGAAAGCCCCGCAGTCACCTAGAACCATCGTATCTTTGAACTGAATGCCATCGAGTCGTAGAAATTTGCGCGCGCCTTCTCTGAGGAAGCGCTGCTGCTCGGAAGTCGAGTACCGAACCTTTGAATTAGCGACGCCATTTGCAGGTCGCACTGCGCTCATCGAGACCAAGAGCCCATCATAAGGGACGGGGGTCATCATTTCGTGCGCATACTGGTCATCCCAGTATCTCTTCCGGCCCGGCGCATTTCGATCGTTGATGAAATCGTAGTCCGGGTCTACGTAGTCTTGAGTGTCGGCGTATAAAAATTTCATTGGTGAGCGCTGGTCATATAGAGGCGGATCAAGGTTTCTTGCAGCGCCTTGATATCTTGAGGAGTGCTTTGGATTTCATTCCACTGGACATTAATCATCGGCCACTGACCTGATGTCCATGCGCAGTAAGGGGCTACTCTGGCCAGTTCTTGTAGCACGGCTTCGTAGGTTTCGCGCTGACCACCGATCTTGGCGTAGATCCGATCCATGAGCACGCCCATGGCGATGATTCCCGCTGAGTGCATAAGTCGACTGTTCTTCGATTCAAGTGCCCACGCCTCTGGAAACGTATCACGCACCGCTCGCCAAAAGGTCGTCAGTAGGTGGTACATGGACTCAACGTTCGCCGCACCGTCGATGCTGGAGGTGTAGGGAGCCAACGCCCCCAGCGGATTACTAATGCTATTGCGGATCATCGTTATTACAGCGGTGTCAGTGATCACCGCTTTGCTATTTTGCTCGGACGACCGCTTTATGAGTTTGTGGAAAGGGGAGTTGGGATCGCGGCTAAGAAGCCCGCACAACTCAGCTGGTGCCTTGCGAGCACTCAGTTCGCGGGGCAAAAGGATGCTGCCTGTCTCCGGCAGTAGTTCGTTGATCAGTCGAGTGGGCAAGGGTTTCGCCTTGTTGACCAAAATAAATTGCTCGCGCTGGGTGGTCAGGCTGTCGGATACAAAACCGATCACTGGCACAGGAAGATCCGAATTGGCCGCTTTCGCCAACGCCAATGAGCGCTGTTGCCCGTCCACGATCCAGGCAGACCTCATTCCTTCCTCCCTGATAGGGATCGTCAGCGTACCCGCTTGCGAAAGCCCCGCATCGCCTGTGGGCTTACTTCCGCGTGCTGCAACAAAACGCAGGTCAGGAGACAGCGCTAAGATAATTGCATTGGGAAAAAGTACATTTCCCTGGTTGAGGTACTCAGTGATCCCTTTGACATGACTCTTAATCTCGGGGCGCTGAAAACCCTTGAGGGGACTGCTGTCTTCGCGCGACAGGCGGCTGATGTCGGCAATTCGGACCAGGTCAGATCCCCTGATGAATAATGCATACACATCAAGGTTGTCGCCTTGCGTGGTGCGTAGTGCACGCACCACAATCGCATCTTCGCTCGTCATGCTTTGCTCTCTATGCTGTCTTGACCTTTGATGTCCTGCCAGATCCTCCGAAAGCGCGATTGCTCGCACGACACCAGGGCCTCGTCCCTTAAGTAGCGTAACAATCGGGTCGAACTGCCTTGGTAGTCAGCCCACACACACTCAAGCATGTAGGCAATTTCACTGTCCGATGCGCGCCGCCGGATGGTCGTTTTTGCTAGGGATAAAAGATCCATCGCCGCGCTGACGCTCTTTCGAGCGATCTCAGCAGGAGCACTCGACAGTTCAAGAATCTCAATGAAATGACGCAGGGCTCTCTGAGGGAAATCGTTGCGAGTGCCTGGTAGTGTTGAGGTTTCAAGGCGTTCGTCATAGGGCATCGCGATGCGTCGTAAATGGCTGGGAAGCATCTCGATGCCTGGGCGCGAAGTGAATATTCTGAGCTTGTCGATCTGCGTGTCCCTGATTTTTCCAAGGTCTTCGCCTATCAACTGGACATAGTTTGAAGAGAGGGCAATGAGCACCAAGTCGATGTCGGGTTGGCTGACGAGGTCCGCTAGGGCGCTTCCCTTTGATTGGGTGACATTCACGGCTTCCCACCAATCTGATGCGTCCACACCCATTTTTTCGAGACGTGGGATGATAGAATTCGGATCCTGAGCCACCGTCAGGTTGTACGGTGGACATCTCTGATCGCCTTCAATCAACCCTAAGCCGGTCGACGCAAACATCAGCTTCGCGTCCAACTTCGTTGCTACGCGCCTCGCGTCAGAAACGCTTCTGCCCACGTAAAGTGAAGATGCCATTAGAGTGGTGGGACGCTCGTCTAACTGCCCCTTCCACGCCTGCGCCATGGCTGTAATCGATGAATAGCACTCGTCGTTAAGCACCACCGGCGGTAGGCCGTCGAAGCGTTTTCGATTGGTGCAGTTTGTGATGATGACTGTTCTCATGGCGGAAACTGTAGGGCCGTTTTGAGGAGGGTTGCAATTATTTGATTGTGACAATTTACCATTTAATAACTGTAGGGGCCAATGCGTTCTGACTGGTTTTTATGCAGTGAGATTGGTATAAGAATCTAAAATCTGCTGCTACCCCTCCTTCTGGGGTGCCGTTCAATGAAGGAGGATGGTAAATGCTTAAATTCAACGCAATCAGGGCGTTACAGAGCCCAAGTCACCAAGTCGTATCGTTCGCCGCTACCGTTGAGCAGATTTTGTCGATCGCTAGCATTGACAGAGTCAAGCGTGATGATCGTGGCGCTCTTCATGGTTTTCAGCGGCCACAGGTGTCCAAGCACATACGAGAGATTCGCGACTACCTATCTCGTCCCGATGCGGTAATGCCTAATGCTGTGGTGTTAGCGTTTACCAATGGCGTTCGGGTAGTGGAAGGAAATGGAGCCTATGCGGATATCGAAGTAGATATTTCATCCGGCCCTCCGGGATTCGTTGTGGATGGTCAACAACGCCTATCTGCGTTAGCCGCGCTCGAGGGGAGTTCGTTCCAACTGCTGGTTTCTGCTCTGGTATGTGAAAATCAGGAGGAACTTCGGCGGCAATTCATTCTCGTCAACAACACCAGTCCGTTACCTAAGTCGCTAGTGTATGAACTACTCCCATCTGTTACCGGCCTTCCACCCAGAATGACGTCCCGCGCACGTGCAGCGCGCATCGTGGAAATGCTCAATTATGACGACCGATCTTCTTTGCAGGGGCAGATTAAGCAACATACCAACCCACGGGGTGTTATAGGTGATACATCGCTCCAAAAACTTGTCATGAACTCCCTTTCCGACGGTTACTGTCGGGAAGTTATTGAACTGTCAGGAGGAGAAGATAGGTGCTTTTTGGCAATCAGTGAGTTCTTTCAGGCTGTGCAGGAAGTATTTGGAAATGCTTGGCACGGTCATACGCCAAAGAGTTCTCGTCTCGTCCATAGCGCAGGAATTATTTCCATGGGCTTCGTTATGGAGCAGTTATGCGCTACCGGAGCGCCACTGGCCCCAGTATTTAAGTTAGGTCTCAGAAAACTACAAGGATACACAGCTTGGACACTCGGGTCTGGCGAGTGGTCCTTTAAAACAGGTAGTCGGCCATGGAATGGAGTTCAAAATTTGCATGGTGATATCCATTTATTGACTGATCATTTGACCAGGGTGGTTCGAAGTTCGGAACTCGCACAAAGTTAACTGGTGTTCATTTACTAATTTTAGGAGTAATAATGACTACTTTAGTTTCCTCTGATCAGTCGCACGCGCTAGCAAGTGAGACGAGTGTTAAGGAGTTCTCAGAAGTCATTCTTCATCTATCTATGGCTTTTCAAGAGACGTTGAGGAGACTTTCAGGGCAGGACGAGGCTTTCCCTTCGGAAGGGTATGGCATGCTGACCGAGGCCTACGGTTTGCGAACGCGTGCGAATATTCTCTATTTGACACCCTCCACCCATGTGGTGAAAGGTTTAGGTTTTTCCCAAGCCACTATGTTGGAGAAATTCGAGGAAATATTGAATTGTCTAAGTGATGTAATGGATTTGCACACTGTTAATGCCATTTTGGTTTCAGTGATCACCATCGCATCCGCGCTTGGAGATGGGCGAGCAAAAGTTATAGAGTTTTTGTTTCAAACACTGTGCGTCGATCTTGAGTCTTGGAGTATTTAGTCTGGTTGTTTTTGTCATCTGAAATACGAGAAGAATCAATGGAGATTTTTAAAGAGTTTTTATTTGAGGCCGCCCATCGGCTACCCAATGTTGCAAAAGGGCACAAATGCGGACGTCTGCACGGCCACTCCTTTCGTATTGCAATTTATATTGAAGGGCCTGTTGATGAAAAATTTGGTTGGCGGATATTGGGGTAGGAAAAGGGTTGATACTTAATCGGCGCGTAGTGCAGTCCGGTAGCGCACTACATGCGTTGCTAGCGGGTGAGTGTTCGTACTCCAACCCACGATATTTACCTATTAAATCAGGTATTTAGCCGATCAACTTGATCGGCTTTTTTGTGCCTGTTCGTCGGCGACTAGCATTACTCACCGAGATGGACTATCTGTTTTGATTCGTGCCAATCAACTTCAAGAGGGATCTACCTGTGGATGAGTACGAATCACTGGACGTTGAGATTTTTTTCGATCAAAGAAGGGGTGAGAACAGAGCAAGACCGTTACCTGGCCAAAAATACCCGCCGTCCATGGTGGTTGAATGTGCAAAAAGCTTCAGGCAGGCAAACCCCGTAGGTTCAAAATTCCGCCTGTTCGTGAAGGAAAAGGAAAAAAAGTCCGACGACTGTCGGGTGCATTTGTATTCCTACTACAGATGGCGCGTTGTACCGCTGGATTGACTGATGCCTGAGCCCATCTGCGCTGACGGGGCCTGAGGCCATGCACGGAAGCGATCCGGGCAGTCTGCGTTCTTCTCACTTCCCGGTGATGGCTGGAAATTATTGGAACGATGCTGTTTGATAACCGCTACAAACCGGGAGAACCTCAATGCAAGTAGCAAGAACGGATTTTTACCACCGCTTCATCTATGGACAGCAGGACGTTGAGGTAATGGAGATGACGCACCAGAACGGAGACCTTTCCGAAATCTATGTGACTGAACCAGGGAGCAGGTATGGAGTGATCTATGTTATGGTTTTCAAGCCAAATGGCTCGCTGATCGACGAGTTGCACCTCAGCGTCGATTCACTGGCACTCTGCGAGGTCGATAGCTGAGGGTGTCAGAAATTTTGTGTTCGGGCATAACATGAGTAAGAGGTGCATGTATGCCAACCAAAAAGAAACCGCTCCGAGAGTTACCCACGGTTCCAAAAGAGCTGCTTGAGCAGTTTTTCGCTACT
>Ga0208788_1000213_pt1 | contig 29248 bp, 29 predicted proteins | sample Wag4_2014_7_11_3_FD_187363 | JGI IMG/M metagenome (GOLD analysis project Ga0208788, IMG submission 187363) | Fresh water mixed with fracking chemicals microbial communities from Ohio, USA - Utica-2 Time Series FC 2014_7_11 (SPAdes) (version 2) ...
CTTGAAGAGGGTCAGTCAGTTTCATTCGAGGTCGTACAGGGTCCAAAGGGTCCTCAGGCCGATGCAGTGAACGCTAACTAATAACACTTAGTTTACTAAAAATCCCCGTCGCGAAAGCGGCGGGGATTTTTTTATTTGCTTCTTGTTTATCTACTTCTTAGGAAGCGGCGGAATCTCACCATTCTTAGCAAGCGCTGCAGCAACTGCCTTAGCAGGCGATAAATCTTTTCCAGCTTTCCAAGCATCTAAATACTTCCAAGGAGCAACAACTCCGCGACGGACCCACCAGATATTTGGCTGCATCGCTGTTGGAGTCGGCCAAGAAATTCCAAAGTGAAGATGTGGTGATGTGCCACGTGCGCTACCAGTAGAGCCAACTCTTCCTAGTATCTGCCCAGCCTTAACGGTTACACCAGGTTGAATCGATGCAACAACCGAACTTAGATGCGAGCCGTAATAACGTACGCCATCTTCGCCGATCACTGATACATATAGGCCACCGCGATCAATACCGAGGTTGGTTTTGCCGCTCCAGTTATCAACGCGACTGACTTCATCTACTACCCCGTTTACTGGTGAGACAAATTTGCAGCCTTTCTTTGCCTCAATATCATTTGCAGGATAATCATGATGTGCGCGTACATATTTAACTGCGCAATCAGGCACTGGAAATACATAATTCGGAGCAGCACTTGCCGGAGTAAATGTTGTTAAGAACATGATCAGTACTACTAGCTTTTTCAACTTAGAGCCTTTCGGTCGAGGCGGGCAGTTACCGCCATATGAGGAACAGTTAACGCCCAAACAACTACGAGTGATACCCATAAGAATTGATCATCTAATGAATCTCCTCGCAGAAAGACAATTAACGCGGCAACCACGAAGGTGCCAACAAGTGCAGGTGTTCCGGGCAAGACAGCGCGAATAAATGCTTTCCCAGCGCCTCCTTGCGCAAAGGCTGCCTGCGATGAAGGTAGCGTCAAAGTTAGTCGCGCCGTGTGGCGCATCGCATGCCAGCAGCCAAAATAAACAGCAAAAGCAACTAGCGGTGGTGCGGTGACTGCCAGCAAATAGAGCAGAACTAAATCAATAGCTTCTCCATCGCGGCGTTTTTGAATCAATCGCAGTAAGGCAAATGCGGTAATCAACATCGTCCAAAGGAGTAAGTCATTGTTGAGGCCTTGATGCCAATTAACTAGCGCTGGGTTAACTTTCTCCAGCGCAGAGGTGCTCTTCTCGCTCACCAGCGGAATAACAACCGGAAGAGTTCCAGCCGCTGATGCGTAAAGATATTTCTGAAAACGTTTACTGTTTTCACTGCGGCGATCAATCTCAGAGATAAATGAGGCATCACCAATTCCGAAATGCACAGCGCTCATAACGACCACGAAGATAAAACCGACCACGTTCCAGGTCAAAAGTGCGACTACGGCAACGACGGCTACTGCAACATATATAGATATAAATAAAGCCATCTTCTTGACGCTACTTCGCGGCAAGGTAACTAGATGATCGAGCGCACCGTGCGGGATACCTATCGCTAAGGCGATTAGGGCAATAACCACTTGCCAGGTTATGGAGGTCTCTTCGATAAATTGTGAGAAAGCCAATGAAAGAAGGATGGCAAAGCCCACCGCAAAACGAGAATACTTTCGAACCTTAAGAAGTAGATCGAGTTCCATTTCCGGCACCGCCTCCTCCCTATCTCAGCCTTCTTTAAACTTTATATCTGTAACACTACCAAAGCTAAACCCGCCAATACCGTAACTACATGAGAAGATCTACCCGTGCAAAAGTGGAATTACATGGCGATGCTCATCTTTACTATTTGCGGATCATTTTGGTTGGAGATCGCATTTAAAGTTGGTGTTCTACGTCGAATTAAAAGAGTCATACTCAGCGTTCTCCCAATAAGTACTTTATTTCTTCTCTGGGATGCATATGCGATTTCTAAAGGTCACTGGTTCTTTGATCGTGATCAAATGCTCGGAATTGTTGGTCCGCTAAACATTCCGCTAGAGGAATACCTATTCTTTATCGTGATTCCGATGGCTGCGATCATGACTATTGAAGGTGTAACAACCGTTAAACCGCACTGGCGAAAAGATGAGTTCGGTAAATGAACTACAGCGATATCGCAATTACCGCCTTTGCTATTGCAGTAATGGCTGATCTTTTCCTATTTAAGAATTCACTTCTCACGCGCCCAGCGTTCTGGACGTCATACGGCATCATCTTGCCTTTCCAATTCCTGACAAATTGGTGGCTTACTTCAAAAAATATTGTTATGTACCACCCAGATGCAATCGTTGGGGTTCGTATCTTCTCAGCGCCAGCCGAAGATCTTCTCTTTGGTTTCGCGCTATTGCTCGGCACTATGGATATGTGGGAGTTCTGGGGCCGCCGCGGCATGCAACGCGATCCTCGCCCAAATAAGAAAAAAAGTGAAGACAACAATTGAGAAAAATTGGATTTCTATTTGATCTAGATGGAACCTTGGTTAACTCACAAGAAGCGGTAATGAACTCTTGGATAACCATGGCCAATGAGGCAGGTATCCCACTCGAAGCCCTGGCTGGACATCATGGTGTTCCCGCGGAACAAACGCTGAAGAAAGTACTTGCCGATCGTGAAGAGGCCGAAATTCAAAAGTGGGTTCGCCGTGTTACAGATTTGGAGATGGCAGATACCGATGGAGTTCATGCCGTACCTGGCGCACTTGAACTACTTGCCGAGTTAAATGATCGCGAAATTCCTTGGACAATTGTCACCTCATGCACAACCGATTTAGCAATCGCACGAACCCGTGCCGGAAAAATTCCCATGCCAGCTAATTCAGTTACCTTTGATCAAGTAAGCCGCGGAAAACCTTTCCCTGAACCTTTTATTCTTGGCGCAGATCGTTTGGGGCTACAAACAGACCAGTGCTGGGCAATTGAAGATGCACCAGGTGGTGTTACTTCTGCAAAGGATGCGGGTTGTACCGTCGCTGGCGTTTTGACTACTCACACGCGTGAAGAGTTGCCGCATGCCGACCATCACCTTGAACATTTAAATCAACTGCTTGGCAAGGCCGGGATTTAAGTACAGTAAAGTTCACTCATCCCCACCAGGGACGGTAGCTCAGTTGGTTAGAGCCCCGAACTCATAATTCGGTCGTCGTCGGTTCAAGTCCGACCCGTCCCACCAGAATCAGAAGATGCAACTTAAGCGATTGAAATTTTCTCTCGGACGCTTGGGTGTTCAGCGGTAGAAGAGCGTTCCACTAACTCCGGCTGGAAAAGTACGTGTTGATGGATATGGGTATCTGGTAGTTCGCACTCCTGAATCACCAATTCAGTGGCGGTATAGCCAAGTTGGTATCCATCCTGAGCCACAGTTGTGAGCGGAACCAAAGCGTTTGGTGCAAGTTCAATATCGTCAAAACCCATTACAGAGATATCTTCTGGAATCTTTATTCCTGCTTCGATTAAGCCGCGCATAAAGCCAAGTGCAATCAAATCATTTCCGCAGAATACAGCGGATGATTTAGATTTAGAGTCAAGGAACTTTTTGGCAGCTAACTCTCCCCCGTGAGTTGTCGGAGAAGGTATATCGATGAAAGTAAGGGTGGCGCCCATTTCCGCTGCCGCCTGTTTTGCACCTTCACCACGTTCGATGAATTGGTTGATGGTGTTCTCGTAAACATAAGTTATATCTGTGTGTCCTAGATCTACCAAGTGTCCGATAGCGACGTGACCGCCTCTTATGCCATCTACCTTCGCTGAACAATGAACATCGAAGTAGCGGTTGGTATCAATCAAGGTAACTGCGATGTTATTTGACCGCAAGAAATCGAGATTGTCAGTCTTGCCACGAGTAGGCCAGATCATAATTCCTTGCACATTTTGCCCAGCTAAAGTCTGAATGTACTTGCGTTCTTTTTCATGAGAATGATCGTGGTTGCATAAGAATAAGGAGTAGCCATTTTGGTTTGCCGCATCCTCGGCGCCTCGTGCGATCTCCGTAAATAGTGGGTTTGACACATCCGGAAGAATGAGCGCAAGTGTTTTTGAATTAGATGCGTTAATTTTTTTAGCAAAGCTACTTGAGACAAAGCCGAGTTCATCCATCGCCTGTTGCACTTTTTCGAGCGTTGCCGGCGCAACAATTTCTGGGCGGTTAAGTACGTTGGAGACAGTTCCGATTGAGACTCTTGCCCTTCGTGCTACGTGGCGGACGCTAACTGTCATGACACGATTTTTCGCCTTCGAGGGTGATAAGTCAAGGAAAGCACTTTTCTATGCGGGAATCTTAGGCTCTCTTGACGTAAAGACTTTGAACAGTTCAAAAGTGAACTTACATTTGAACGTTTCAACTCTGCTTTTTATAACAAAAATTTTTTCTTTAATTGCTAGTTATTGAACAATTTCTACAGTAATTTGACTATGCATTTGGAAATCAACTTGAAGAGAAAGGTCGACAATGCGCGCAACCAAACGTAAGTTTATTGCAGTTGCTTCTGCAACTCTCGTGGCAGTAAGCGGAACAATTTCATTGAACTCCGCGTCAGCAGCAATAACCCCCTCGTTCTGTCCAAGATTTACCGGAACTTTAACGGTTCTATCAACTGTTATTTTGGAGAAGCCAGATGGACTAGTCGAGCAAGAAATTGCCGATAAATTTATGAAGGCTTGCCCAAAGACAAAGATTAAGTTTATTGGTGTTCCAGCAAACGATTTGGTAACGAAGCTAACTGCTATGGCAATTGGTGGAAATGTTCCAGATATGTATGCATCAGATGCTGTTAACACAGTGAAAATGGCAGCCCTTAACATTCCACTGGAACTACGTGCCGCTCTAGGCGCAGATTACATAGATGGTTTTGCTAAGGAAAATGTTGGTGAAATGACTATTGGCGGAAAAATTTATTCTGCTCCATGGTTTAGCATTCCAACAGCGATTTTGTATCGCACAGATCTCTTTGCTAAGGCCGGCGTAAAGCCACCTAAGTCATTCGAAGAGTTCATCACAGTATGTAAGGCTCTTACAAAAGATACTGATGGCGATGGAAAGATCGATCAATATGGGTGGGCAATGGTTGGAACTGACAATGGTTCTGGTCAAGGCCGATTCAACACAATCGCTCGCAATATGGGAGCAGTTGATGTCGGCAAGGATTCATCCGGTAAATGGGTAACGCAGATTGACTCCACAGGATGGAAAGCTGCACTGAAGCTTTACAAAGATGCAGTTGATGTCGGTTGCGTTCCTCCAGGACAGTTCCAAACTGGATACCCAGAAGCATCTGTACAGATTGGTAAGGGACAAGCAGCGATGATGATCACTGGCCCTCACACAATCGGCGTTGCTCTAACAGCTAATCCTGCAGCTAAAGGCAAGTTGGCTGGAGCGCCAATTCCTTCAGTCGCCGGAGTTCCTGCTACTACTAGCTTGAACCAATCAGGTTATGCGATTGCTCGAAAGAGTAAGCACCGTGCAGCCGCTATTGCGTACTTGAAATTCCTTTTGAATAAGGAAAATCAACTGCGCATTAACGACGTTACCTATCGCATTCCTTCACGTTTGGATGCTCAAGCAGATCCTCAGGTGAACTCAGAAATGAGCCAGGGCTTTGTGAAGGCGGGAGAAGGCAGAGTCTTCTCTAACCCACAAATCTCTTGGTACAACTCAATCGCCATTCTTTCATCTCCTGCCTACCAGGCAGCAATAAAGGGTGATAAGACGATTGATCAGATCGCTAAAGAACAGGCTGAAAAGGCGCGAAAGATTATCGCTGATAACGGGTAATGCTTAACCGTCTGTCTGTAAATTGAGGGAATGTGACATCGAGAAGAGAAGAAATTCTCTTCTCGATGTCACTCTTTCAACACTCGAAATTTTCTTAAGAGAGGGAATATGAAAAGCGCATTTAAGAAGCGGGAAAGTCGTTCCGGTTACTTCTTCACGTTGCCCACTCTATTAATTGTTTTCTCGTTGATTATTTATCCTCTTGGCTATGCGATCTTCATCAGTATGCAGCGCACCAACCTGATAAGTGAATGGAAATTCGTTGGTGCCCGTTATTACGCCGAACTGCTGACTGATGCAGAATTTATAAACTCGCTGAAAATCAGCTTAACTTTCGCTTTCTTTGTGGTTGTAGGCAACTTCGTAGTTGGCTTACTCCTGGCAGTTATTTTAAATCAGAATCTAAAATTTGCTACAACCTTTAAAATTATCTTGATGCTACCTTGGCTTCTACCCGAGGTTGTTGTGGCCCTTATCTGGAAGTGGCTCTTTAACCCAACATATGGGCTAATCAATTACATTTTAAGTACCATGGGACTGATTGATTCAGATGTTTCTTGGTTCGATTCGAGTACATCTGCCCTGGCCGGAGTTATCTTCGTGGCAACTTGGAAGGGCTATCCAATAGTTATGATCATGATGTTGGCTGGAATGAAGAACATTCCAGCAGAGCGTTACGAAGCAGCCGCAATCGATGGCGCTACGCGCTTACAACAGTTTAGACACATCACTATTCCGGGTTTGCGCCCAATATTTTTAGTTACCTGCATCCTCGAGACCGCTTGGTGGTTTAAGCACTTCACCGTGATTTGGTTGATGACTTCGGGTGGACCAGCCGGTGCAACAAAAGTTGTCTCAATTAGTATCTACCAGCAGGCCTTCGGAGACTTCAACTTCGGCAAAGCAGCTGCAGAGTCGGTAATCATCTTGGCTATTCTCCTCGCGGCAAGTTACTTCTACTCAAGGGCGATTCGCAATGACAATGATTAATGAGAAGAAGTACGGACTAATGAGCGATGTTAAGGTCGCTCGCAAGATAACCAACCTCACAAGTTATAGCGTTCTGCTCTTCTTCTCAGCTCTAATCATCTTTCCAATTCTTTGGATTGTTTCTACATCTCTAAAGAATGAAGAGGATCTTTTCTCGCTTCCACCTCAAATTATTCCTGAAAACCCAACGCTTCATGCTTTCAAGCAGGTTTGGATTGATCACCCATTCCTGGCTTACTTCCGTAACTCGTTGATAGTCGTGAGTATCGCTACTTTTATCTCGGTAACGTTCTCCGCATTTGCGGCTTATGGGTTATCCAGATTTAAATTTAGAGGCCACGGAACTTTCATGGCGTTTCTGCTCGCTAGCCAACTGTTTCCATCGATTATGTTGCTGATTCCGTTCTATAAGATCTATATGACCTTTGGATTGATTAACACTCACGCAGCGCTAATCATTACCTACGTCTCATTTACCATTCCGTTTTGTACTTGGATGATGCGTGGTTACTTCGACGGAATTTCCAAGGATCTTGATCTTGCGGCACAGATCGATGGCGCTGGACGCTTTAGAATCTTCCGCAGCGTGATTCTTCCGCTCTCCTGGCCAGGACTTGCTGCAACAACTATTTATTCATTCATCTCTGGCTGGAATGAGTACATATTTGCACTTGTTCTGACCCAAGATGAAGAGATGAAGACCGTTCCGGTTGGAATTGGTCAGCTAGTTGGCGAATACAGAATTGACTGGGCGCAGTTAATGGCAGCGTCGTTATACGCGCTGATTCCACTAACGGTCATCTTTATCTTCTTCAATAGATACTTTATTAGCGGCCTTTCAGCCGGGGCAGTTAAAGAGTAAGTCTTACCACTCAGCGAGCGATCCATCATGGTGTGTCCAATCTGGATTACGCCAACGATGGCCATTTTCAGCAGCCTTACGAACTTCTGCTTCATCGACTTCAATACCTAAGCCTGGCTTCGTCATCAGTTCGATATATCCATCCGGTGCATCAAAGACGGAGTAATCAACTAGATACTTCATTAGCGAACCGTTATTGCCACGACCAAGGCCAAGGACTTGCTCTTGAATTAAGAAGTTCGGGGTAGCAAAATCTAATTGCAAGCAAGATGCGAGAGCGATTGGTCCAAGTGGGCAGTGTGGAGCAACAGCGACATCATAAGTTTCAGCCATTGTGGCAATTCTGCGACATTCAGAGATACCACCAGCATGGCTTAAATCAGGCTGAGCGACGGCGATTCCAGAGCGAAGTACATCTTTGTAGTCTTTACGGTCAAAGAGGCGCTCTCCGGTAGCAATTGGGGTTGAAGTAGAAGAAACGATCAAATCAAATTTGTCAGAAAACTCAGGAAGAACAGGCTCTTCAATAAACAAAAGATTCAACGGCTCTAGGTAAGGGAAGACTCTGCGAGCCATAGCCAAGCTAAAGCGGCCGTGGAAATCAAGAGCGATATCGATTTTATCTCCGACATGTTCTCTAACTGCGGTAACTCGAGCAACGATGTTCTTTAGCTCTTGCGCGGTATCAATATGTTCTAAGCCGTCTGAAGGGGCAAATTTAAGTGCAGTTAAACCTCGCGCTAATTGAGTGTCGGCGTTTGCCAAGATCTCTTTTATATCTTCGGCGACAGGGTTGTGGGTGTATCCATCTTTTCCGCCAACTCCACCAACATGTCCATAGATGCGTACTCGATCACGAACTTGGCCACCAAGTAATTGATAAACAGGTACACCTAGGGCCTTGCCTTTAATGTCCCAGAGCGCTTGATCGATTCCGGAGATAGCTGAATCCATGATTGCGCCACCTCGATAAAAAGAGCCCTTCTTCATTCGCTGCCAATGACGTTCGATCTGGAATGGATCTTTACCAATTACGTGATCCATTAATTCATCTACAGCGGTAGCGACAGTTAATGCTTTGCCTTCTAGGACAGGCTCGCCCCATCCTGAAATACCTTCATCTGTTTCTATCTTTAGAAATAACCAGCGGTGGGCAACGAAAAATAGTTCAAATTTAGTAACTTTCAAGATAGCCCCCAATAATTGAAATTAAGTCATTTCTAAGTATTTATGAAGTCTAATCTTGGCAATAACCTTAATCAAGCAAATCTAGAGATTACTTTCTTTGTACTTGAACAGCGTTCAATAAATTCATCGTTTGAAATTTTTGGATCATAAAGTGAATTTCCAATACCAACTGCTAGCGCACCTGATTGAACAAGTTCAAAAGTATCCTCAACAGAAACCCCGCCTACGGGAATTAAGTGTGAATCTTTTGGTGAAACTGATTGCAAAGCTTTCATAAATGAAACACCTAGATTAGAGAACGGGAATAACTTCATAGTTCTGACACCATGCTTATATGCTTCAAAGAACTCCGATGAAGTTGCTATTCCAGGTGTAGGGATTAATCCAAGTTTCTGAGCAGAGGAAACAACTTCCAAATCAAAGTTTGGGCTAATGCAGATCTCAGCGCCCGCCTTAGCTATGTTTTCAACATCAGCCACAGTCAATACAGTGCCTGCCCCAACGGTGATATCTGACGAAAGGTGATCGCGCAGAGCCTTGATGCTCACGAATGCATCTGGGCTATTGAGTGGCACTTCAATAACCCTGACGCCGGCAGTTACCAAAAGGTCCCCAACTTCGAGGACTTTATCTGGCGTTACTCCACGAAGAATTGCGATGATCGGTGCAGATTTCAGATTGCTAAGTAGTTGATCGGATTTATTCACGCTTTATTCTCCACCTTTTTTGCTAGAGCGACAAAGTACTTGATTAGGTTTCCATGATCTTCAATGGTGGCTTTAATTCCAAAATGCGCAAGGGCAAATATATAAATTTCGGCGAGAGAATCCGATGCGACGATTCTTGCCTCACTTGCCTGACACCAACTCTTTGCAGACTTGATCTCAGCGCCAATTAGCAGCCCAGAGAGGTACTCTCGAGATGCATCCTCGGTCTTGCCTTGTAACCAGTTGGCCCGAATAGCAAATAGGTCATGCGTTAGATCAGATGCCTGCGCGTTAAGACCTGCTACAAAATCTTTCGAGGCAGACAATTTGGCTGATGAATCTGTTGCTTTCGAAAGGGTGCTGTGATTTCTCAATATCTCAAATAGCTCACCAGTCAGATAGGTTCGAAAATCTGCAATTTTTCCACTCTTTATTTCAACCCATTTGCTGTGCGTTCCTGGCGATATAACTAGCCCATTTTCAAGTCCTGAAGCAAGAGTTTGTGACTCTTCGCCACGCATTACATCACCGATCTTCGATACTCCTGGAACGATGTAAAGAGGTGGTTCAAAGTTTGGAACCTGCACAAGAGAGTTGCTTACTTCATTGATATCAATCGGCAATGAAGAGAAATCAGTCTCATAAAGTCCAATACTGGAACCAATCATTCCTATTGCGATTATCGCTTCGTAGTCTGCATTCCATTTACTCAATACTTCAATGAGATAGGCGCCATGAGAGCCGGAGTTAAAGTTCTTAACGCCCTGATCGGTTTGGAGATAGTCAGAGACTTGATCGCGTTCAATTAACCATGCGCGAAAGGATGAAGTTCCCCAGTCAATCGCCACAAACTTCATCAGATTACAATTCTACTGCAGAACCGCTAAGAATTGATTCCTCGCAAGCAATGGCCACGCGCAGAGCTTGGCGCGCGTTGATTGGTGGGCATGGGTTCGAAGTTTTTCCTTCGACGAATTTAATGAAGGCGTGAGATTCTTCAGCAAATGCTTGTCGGAAACGCTCGATAAATCCGGAGTATCTGATTTCGTTGAATCCGATTTCACCTTCAATGTCATGGATAGGTGTCTTTAGATTAAGTCCTACCGCTATCGAGTCTTTTGATCCGAATACTTCAAATCGGACATCATGGCCGACTGGATTATGTCGGGTACCAGTTATCGCTACCTGAACACCTGATTCGGTAGTTAAGGAGATTAGCGAAACATCGGCATCGTTGTACTTGGCATACTGTTGATGTTCGCGAACCGCCTGGGTTGCATAGACCTTTTTAATCTCGCTCTGAGTAATCCATCTAACAAGATCGAAATCATGTACGTGCAGATCGCGGTAGATACTGCCGCTACCTTCTAGAAATTCGAGGGTAGAAGGCTGGTGATCATGCGCATACATATGCATCGCATAGAGAGTTCCCACTTGCCCCGCAGAAACTTGCTTAGCTGCGATGGAAATCGGTGGATCAAAGCGGCGTTGAAACCCCACCTGAATTTCTGTTCCATGCTTTTTACACTTATCAATAACTAAATCTGTCTCTTCTACAGTTAGCGAGATCGGCTTCTCGCAAAGGATTGGTTTTCCGAGCGGTATCAATTGCTCCAAGATGGCAATGTGTGAATTTGTTGCTGTCGCTACAACATATCCATCAAAATCTAACTTCAGTAGATACGCATACTCTGCTGAATTGCAATTCAATTTTTGGGCTAGCTCTTTTGCCACGTTATCTCTGCGGTTAAGAAGAGTTACGTCAGCGCCGCCCGAAATCAAATCTTCAGCGCGAATGGCACCCATGCGACCAGCACCAATGACTGCAATTCTCATTTGCTGGACTACTCCGTATTCCGCTTAGTAAGACCTTCACTATATAGTTTGGGCTATAAATAATGAAGCGCTCCCCGTTCTTTTAAGTTAGGAAATGATGACAACCGGTCTCGACCTATTAACCGTGGGCCGAATAAGCGTCGATCTTTTCTCGGAGCAGATAAACACTTCCTTTAGCCAGCCGCAGACTTTTCAAAAATCAATTGGTGGGTCTCCAACAAACGTTGCTGTAGCCGCAGCGAAACTTGGCCATAAGAGCGCCATCGTCACAAAAGTTGGCGTAGATCCGCTGGGTGAGTTTGTAGTAAATAAGCTGCAAAGTTTTGGAGTAGATACAAGTTTTGTGAAGGTTGCCGAGAGTGGACTTACCCCCGTCGTCCTTGCTTCACAAGATCCACCCGAAGATCCCAAGATTATTTTCCACCGCCAGCCGTCGGCACCAGATACCCAACTTGTCGTCTCAGATATAGATGACCAGACTCTGAAGGCCGCTAAGAACTTCTGGGTTAGCGCTTGTGCGCTTTCACACGGAACTACCGCCGAGAGTATTTTCCATTGGTTGGAAGTCAGAGGCCGCGCTAAAGAAACGATTATTGATTTAGATTATCGTCCCTCGTTTTGGAAGAGCAGAGATGAGGCTCGAGTCGCTGCGCAACGTGCGATTTCACATTGCACAATTGCCATAGGAAATATCGCTGAGTGTGAAGTTGCACTCGGGATCTCAGATCCAGAGAAAGCAGCGGATGATCTGCTTAACCGCGGAATCTCATTGGCGATCGTAAAGATGGGTAGCGATGGAGTTCTGCTTGCTACCAAAGATCAATCTCATGTGATCAAACCACTTCCGATAAAATTGGTTTGCGGTCTGGGGTCTGGCGATGCCTTCGGTGGCGCGCTGATTCATGGGTTAATGAGCGGGTGGGAGTTAGAAAAGATCGGATTATTTGCCAATGCTGCCGGGGCTTACTTGGCAAGTGAGTTGATGTGCGCAGATGCCATGCCCTCATTAGAAGGTTTAGAAGAGTTCATTGAAAAGATGGGGAGCAAGCCGTGAAGTTAGAGCAAAAGCGTTACCTAGAACTAATTGAGGCGCGCATTAATAACCCTAAATCTTTCCAGCTTGCGTTGAAAAAGAGATCTCGCCGCAGCGTTGCAGGTAAAGATGGTCGTTTGATGTTGCTGGCAGCCGATCACACTGCGCGCGGCATAATCGCAGCAGGCGCTAACCCAACTGCTATTGCTGATCGTTATAACTTGCTAGATAAATTGATAAGAGGTTTGGTTGTTCCAGGCGTTGATGGCGTGATGGCTAGCGCAGACATTCTCGAAGAGTTGGCATGGCTTGGAGCGCTTGAAGGAAAAGTTGCCATCGGAACCATGAACCGTGGCGGAATCATTGGCGCTTCCTGGGAACTCGATGATCGCTTATCCGCTTATGACGCTGAACATATTCGAAGCATGGGCCTAGATGGCGGAAAGACTTTACTGCGCATCGATGAGACCGATCCAGGGACCGCGCGAACCATTGAGATGGTTGCGGCAGTAACAACACAGCTCGCGGATTTCGAACTTGTATCAATGATTGAACCGCTTCCTTATATAAAGAATGAAAACGGCAGAGCTGTACTAGATCCTTCTGAAGAGAAGTTAATCAAAGTAGTTTCTATCGCATCTGGGCTTGGCTCATCATCAGCATTTACTTGGTTGAAGATTCCCGCACCAACCAATCCTGAAAAAGTCGCTGCAGCAACAAGCTGCCCAATTTTGCTACTAGGTGGAGATCCCGGCAGTAATTGGGAAGATGTCTTTGCTAAATGGGATAACGCGCTAAAGGTTCCAAATATCCGCGGTTTAGTGCCAGGACGCGCATTATTGTTTGGTGATGAGTTAGATGTGGAAGCTGCTGTTGCCCGTGCTGCACAAATGGTTAGAAGAGGATAGAAGATGAGTAATTGGTATAAACCAGCAGGCACTCTAAAAACAAGCGAACACGAAATTTCATTAACGCCCCAGGATTCTGGCTGGGAATACTGCGGTTTCTATACCTATAACTTCGCAACTAAATCTGAATTTAGCGTGGAGTTAAGCGGTCGTGAAGGCGTTCTACTTCCGCTTTCAGCACAGAACGTTTCAGTATCGGTTGATGGCCAGGCTTTTACTCTAAAAGGTAGAACTGGTGTATTTGCAGCGGTTTCAGATTGGATCTATCTCCCAGTTGGTTCAAATGTTTCATTTAGCGGGATATCTGGTGAAATCGCGCTTCTTACCGCGCAAGCCAGTGAAAAATTCCCAGTTTGCTACACACCTGCCGAACAAGTTCAGGTTGAAGTGCGCGGATCAGGTAAGGCAACTCGCCAGGTAAATAACATCGCAACTCCAACAAGCTTTACGCAGTGCCACAAGATTCTTGTCTGTGAAGTACTAACACCAGGTGGAAATCTCTCTTCATGGCCACCGCATCGCCACGATAAGTTCCCAGGCTGTCCAACAATTAACGAAGAGGTTTACTACTTCCAGATCGGTAAAGAGGGGTCAGATCACGGAGATCCCGAAGGCGTTGGCTTCTTCCATGTTTACACCGTCGATGAAACCGTCGATGAAACAGTGACGCTGCACGATAGAGATACTTATGTTGTGCCTCATGGTTATCACGGCCCATCAATTGCCTCACCTGAATATCCAATGTATTTCTTAAACGTTATGGCCGGGCCTGCACCAGAACGCAGCATGGCTTTCTGTGATGATCCAGCACATCATTGGATCCGCGATTCCTGGAACGACCAAGTACAAGATCCACGTTGTCCAATGACTTCCGCAAATGGAAAGGTTAAGAAATGAAGAAAGAGATCCGCATCGCCGTCCTTGGTTTAGGTTGGATGGGACAAGCGCACTCACGTTCTGCGCTTCGCATTCCTTCACTATTTCCTGATCGCTCTTTTGAACCAGTCTTACAAGTTTGTGCAGATGTCGATCCAGCGCGCCAAGAGAGTGCTGTAAAAAATTATGGGTTTAAGCGCGCAACCGGCGATTGGATGGAAGCAGCAACCGCCGATGATGTTGATGCAGTTTGGGTGACTGCGCCAAATATGTTGCACCTGCCAATGATTGAAGCGGCCACGAAAGCTGGCAAATCAGTATTTAGTGAGAAACCAATCGGAGGAAAGCCAGAGCAGACAGTTCAGGCTTACAAGTTAGCAACTGCTGCTGGCGTACCAACTGGAGTTGGCTATAACTATGTCTGGGCACCGCTAGTTCTTCATGCCAAGAATTTGATCGCAAGTGGTGCACTTGGCGAAATTACACATTACCGCGGTCGCTTTTTAAGTATGTACGGCAGCGATGAACTAGGCCTACTAACTTGGAGATTTAAGTTAGCCGATGCTGGTTACGGCGTATCTAGTGACATTCTTAGCCATAGCGTTTCAATGGCGCAGTTCTTAGTCGGTGGAATCTCAGAAGTGGTCGGAATGCAGAACACGACAATCAAGCAACGTCCAATGCCAACTGGCAACGCTGGACATTATTCGCGCGGTAAGGCAAGTGATCCAAAGGGTGATGTCGAAAACGAAGACTTTGCATCGATGCTCTGCACATTTGAAAACGGCGCAACCGGAACCTTTGAAGTAAGCCGCACCGTTGTTGGACCAGAGAGTCAGAACGCCTTTGAAATTTATGGAACTAAGGGCTCGCTGATGTGGAACCTAGAGAAGATAAATGAACTTCAGTATTACGAGTTAGGTACTTCGCTAAACACGGGTTACACAACTATCTACGGTGGAGATCGCTTCCCATTCCACGGCGCTTTCGTTCCGGGTCAAGCAAATGCGATTGGCTTCGAAGATCTAGTTGCGATTGAAGATTATTCATTTATGCAATCAATTGCTGAAGGCACAAAGTTTGGACAGAGCTTTAAAGAGGCAGTTGATGTCGTCAGCGTGCAGCAGGCGCTAATTAACTCTTGGAGCTCACGCACTTGGGAGAAAGTTAAAGATCTAAGTCTTTAAACCATTCCAGCGAATCTGGATTAGCCAACGCACCTAAGTTATCGATTGGCTCTTTATTTACCGCTCTCGTAACTGCTAACTCCACCAATTTTCCGCTCTTAGTTCTAGGAAAATCTGGCGCCTGCAAGATCAAAGCCGGCACATGGCGCGGGCTCGCTTTCTTCTTCAGCGCCTGTTTTATCTGATCGGAAAGGTCAGTTGTTAGTTCGGAGCCTGGCTTTAACTTAAGGAATAGAACTACCCGCGTATCGCTCTCCCATTTCTGAGCAACCGCCAAACTTTCGAGAACTTCTTCAAACTCCTCGGTAATGCGATAGATCTCAGCAGTTCCTATTCGAACGCCCGCGACGTTTAAGGTCGCATCTGATCTGCCGTGCATGATGAAACCAGATTCGCGTGTCGGCTCAACAAAGTCTCCATGGGTCCAGATATCTGAAAACTTTTCGAAGTAAGAAGCGATGTATTTCTCATTCTCGATATCTCCCCAAAAGAACAAAGGCGCAGACGGAAATGTATTGGCGCAAACTAGCTCGCCTTTATCTCCCGGTTTGGTCTGGGTGCCATCTGAATTCAAAACCTGCACATCCATGCCGAGCGCGGGCACTTGTATCTGTCCCGCAAATACTGGAAGTTCCGGCCACCCCAGCATAAAGCAGCCACAGATGTCGGTGCCACCGGAAATTGATGCCAGATGAACCTTAGGTGCGACTGATTCATAAATATAAGTAAAACCCTCGTGGCTTAACGGTGAACCAGTCGATGCAATTGTTCTTAACTTGGAAAGGTTATGTGAATTTTTTGGTGTTAGCTCACTTTTTCGAATTGAATCGATGTACTTCGCTGAAACGCCAAGAAAGGTCAACTCTTCCGCTTCTGCAATATCAAAGAGTCTTTCTGGCGCTGGATACATCGGATTTCCATCAAATAGAACGATGCCCGCACCAGTTGCTAAAGATGCAACCAGCCAGTTCCACATCATCCAGCCACAAGTGGTGAAGTAAAAGACTTTATCTCCATCACGAATATTTAGGTGATATCTCTGCTCGCTTAAAGTCTTTAGCAATACACCTGCTGCGCTATGAACAATGCACTTAGGCTTTCCTGTAGTTCCAGATGAAAAGAGGATAAATCCAGGACGGTTAAAGGAACCCTTTACCGATATCTCTTTACTTCCATCACTTTCGCTCACCCAATTTTCAAAAGAGAGATAGGGGCTGGGTTTTGAACCGATGGCGATAACTTTAATTAAGGAAGGCAACCCAGAAGTGATCTCACTTATCTTCTCTAGGCAATCAATCTCCTTGCCGTTGTAACCATAATCTGTAGTAACTAAAAGTACCTTTGGCGATATCTGCTGAAAACGATCTAGTACCGTTGCAGCACCGAAATCTGCTGAAGTGCTCGAGAAGATCGCTCCAATTTTGAGCGCACCTAGTGCAAAACAAACCACCTCGGCGGTATTTGCTACACAGGCCGCAACTACATCTCCTTCTACAACTCCCGCGTTTAAAAGCGATCTTGCAACTTGGTTTGCTCGCTTGCTTACTTCACCTCTTGTAAAGGTACGGCGCACTCCGGATTCAGAAATCTCAGTTATAACTATTTGGTTGGGATCTCCCTTAAGTAAGGTATCGACCACATTTAACTTGGCGCCTGGAAAGAATTCTGTCCTAAAGAAACCAGCGCCAGAGATCGTCGTTTCGCCTAGATTGCCAACAACTTCTGAATCAGTTGCAACAAATCTCCAGAATTGATCTGGATTCTCTAAGGACCACTTGTGGAGTTCTGAATAATCATTCGCCTTAGCCAGCTCATTTAATTTAATGAGCGCGGGGCTATTGGATTTACTGGGACTCCAGAGCGGTGCAGACATTAACTAGGGGCGTCCCATGACCTCAAATGCTCGGTCAAATACTTCAGCAAATGCGATTGAGTCGGAATGAGGCATGAGCCAACCTTCTCCCCCGCGAATTCGGCGCGACATGGCATCAGCCATTAGTTGATAAGGATCGCAGGCGGCAAAGTTTTCGACGGTTACCTTTCCATCGACTTCAACTTCCAGGGTGCTCGGTTTGTTATGCGAGTTAAAGGCATCGTTACCAGTCATGGAAACGCGACCCTTTGTACCAACTACATCAAAGTAGAGCGTGTTCGGAGTATTCATCGAAGTTAGCGCCTCAGCGTGCGCTCCTCCGATATCAAATGATGTTGTAACGGTTTCGTCGCATCCACCTGGATGCCACTTAACATCGGTCTTTATATTGCTCACAGGTGCAAAATCCATCAGCCAAATTGGAGCAGCAACTGAATATGGACCGAGATCGTAAAGTCCGCCGCCGCCGAGTTCATAAACTGCGCGAATATTTGATGGGTCTAAACCGTCATAAGTAAATGCAGTACGAATAGATTTCACTTCACCGATTGCACCTGAATCAACAATCTCCTTTAGACGCAGAGTGCGCGGATGCCAACGGTTCCAGCTAGCTTCCATAAATATTAGCCCGGTTTCATTTGCAACCGCGATTGCTTCCTTTAACTCTGCAACGTTCATCGCGGCAGGCTTTTCGCAGAGCACGTGTTTTCCTGCGCGCATCGCTTTGATCGACCATTCGATGTGCAGTGAATTTGGCAGCGAAATATAAATTGCTTCGACTTTTGGGTCGGTAAGGAGTTCGTCATAATCGGTGTAAACCAAACCTGATGGAGAAAGTGCTAGCCCTCTTTCACGGTCCTTTGCTCCGACCGCATAGATTTCGCCATCTTTTGAGTTAAGTAGCGCTGGATAGAGCGCTAACTTTGCGATGTAGCCTGCACCAATAAATCCCCAGCGTACTTTTTCCATAGCGGTGACAATACTTGCTAATTTGGCTTTCGCCAATCAGTAATAGGATATGGCTTATGAAGAGCCAACGTTGGACTGCAAAAGATTCGAAGAAGCACATCATCGTTCCTAGCGAATTGGATCATAAGTATTCGCGTGGAACCCTTGGCGCGATAACAGGATCGGCCCAGTATCCAGGTGCTGCGGTGCTGACAACCAAGGCAGCAGTTGCCACTGGCTTAGGAGTATTGCGTTTTCATAGCTCTTCCGGGCTTGCCCACCTAGTACTTCATGCGGCACCAGAAGTAATTGTTCAGCCCGGAAAGGTGGATGCCTGGCTAGTTGGATCAGGTATCAGTGAGAAGAAATTTAGTGACTACACAACTTGGCTACGCCATCGTTGGTTCACCTTGATGAAAGCACAGAGCGTGCCAACCGTTCTAGATGCGGGCGCGCTTGATTGGGCAGGCAAGTTATCTCAACCCACTTTGATAACTCCCCACGCCGGCGAACTCGCAAAACTGCTTATGAAGCGCGGAATCAAGGTCTCTTCCGAGGCTATAGAAGCAGATCCAAAGAAGTGGGCGGTAGCCGCCGCAAAAGAATTGAAAGTAACGGTATTGCTAAAAGGTTCCGTCACCTATGTTGCAAACAACGAAATCTTAATTGAGCTACCTAAAGCAACTCCATGGTTAGCAACTGCAGGAAGTGGTGATGTATTAGCGGGAATAATTGGCGCAATTGTTGCCACAAATTACATCGAGATTTTAAATGATCAAAACAACTTAGCTCGCGTAGCGGCTACTGGTGCATTTATACATAACTCTGCTGCATTATTGGCATCTAAGGATAGCCCCATTTCTGCCACATCAATCATTGATTTTCTTCCTGAAGCGTTGCGCAAAATATTAAAGTAGGGCTAGCCCCAGATTTTTTTTAATTTAATCTTTGAGATCACCCGCGTATCACCCATGCACTACCTTGAGACGTGGCTAATTCTCCGACAGTTCTTGTAGCAAGCGACGATGCTTTTGAGTTAGCAACTCTTAGTGCAGCACTACGTCTACAATCTATAAATGTCGTAGCAGAAGCAAGCACTGATGAGATCGCAGAAAACTTATATAAATTTCTCTCTCCTCAAGTTGTTTTAATTGATCTCCAATTCGCCGGTGCTGAAGCGTTAAAATTGGTAAACAAGTTTAGAAAAGTTAACTCTTCACTCGGCGTCGTTCTAATGACCGCTTGCCCTGATTTAAGGCTGCTTGGGCTATTGGAAAAGCAGATTCCGCAAGGCTCGCAAATTATTCTGAAAAAGTCGATTGCTGATCTCTCTGTTGTTAGCCATGCCATTGTGCGGTCAATTGCCGCTGTCGATGCCAAAGAGAAAATGTCTTGGGTAGATAGCCATGGCTCTCTTCATGAAAACTCTTTCGCTTCGATTCTCAATGAATTCACAGATATTCAGATTGAAACATTCCGCTTGCTGGCTAAGGGGCTAAGTAACTCAGAGATCGCAAAGGTGCGTTTTGTCAGCGAAAAATCGGTAGAACAGATAGTTGCCCGAATCGCACAACATCTGAAGGTCCTCCCAGATAGGACACAGAATTTGCGCGTTGTTTTAACTGGTGAGTACTTCAAATGGATCGGCGCACCGCGCCACTAGCTCTTACTTATTTAGCGCAACCACTAAAGTTTGTGCCATGTCCACTTCCCTTACTTTGGCTGAACTTCGGGCCCAGTGGAACGATGTTTTAGATCATCTCGAGTCTCATGATCGCATCGCCTGGATCGCATATTTCGATGCCCGCCTTGCCGAATTTGATGGGACTACTTTGAAATTGGATTTCTCTGATGCCCGCAAATTCTCTGGCGGACATGAGTACTCCCCCGCGCGCATAAAGCTGGAGAACTCGCTTAAAGCCTCAATTCAGGAGGTTCTGGAGATCGCAATCGAGATTGAGGAACTAGTATGAAAAAAGTTATCTCGGTATTAGTGATGAGCCTTGCGCTCTTCTCAGTTCAAACTGTTTCAACTAACGCTGCAACTTCTAAGTTGAGTCTCACCGTTCTACAAACTCCAGGTGGAGAAGAACCGGTTGTCACGCTTTATGGAAATCTGAAGCCTGCGAAATCATCGGTAAAGGTAGAGATACAGATTCAGTTAAATGGCAAATGGCAAGATACAAGATTTTCAACGCGAACAGCAAAGGTTGGTACTTGGAAGGTTGTGGCTGTTGCAACGGCGCTAAATGCTCAGGTTAAATACCGCGCTAAGGTGCGACTTGGTTCAAAGACTGTCTACTCAAATATTCGCGAAATAACAGTTCGCTCAGTTCCGGAAATTTCGAATGCAGCGTCAACTGTAATGATTGATCAACTCGGTCCTGGTGGACGGATTCACGGCACCGATGTGAGTCGTTGGCAACATCCGAATGGTGCACCGATTGACTTTGTTAAGAAGTACAGCGCTGGCATGCGTTTTGTAATGATTAAAGCATCAGATACCCGTGATGAAGCAGATGCGCTGGCTTTGAAATATGTGATTATGGATAGATTGGCTGCACAAGCTGCTGGTATGTACACCGGTTTCTACCATTATGCGGTTCTGCCCGATGTTAGAACGGATGCTGAAGTAGTTTCAGATGCGCAAACCCAAGCTCAGAAAGTTATCTGGCGGCTCGAAGCACTTGGTGGCTACAACGATCGCGATCTTCCTTACGCTCTTGATTTAGAGAATAACTGTGTACGTCTCTCTGGAAAGACTTGCGCCAGGTATCTACCAAAGGCTCAGATAACTCTCTGGGCGAAAACTTTCTTAAAGGTATTGCGTGAGAAAACCGATCGCATGCCAATTTTGTATTCATACCCAAGCTTCCTCGAAGGTGCGATGGTTCGCGATGATGAACTACGCCAATACCCGCTGTGGTTAGCTCAATATGGAATTGATCCCGCAGATCCACTTGGGCAACCTGGACTCAAAGAAGGCGGTTGCTATGTGCACTCTTGGACTGCTGCCAACTGCTCATCACAATGGATCATCTGGCAATACTCCTCCTGCGGTATCGCACCGAAATATGGAGTCCCCGGATCGCGCCTTGATTTAAATGTATTCCGTGGCGAGCCAAGCGCCTTCTTAGATTTAGTTAAGGGAAGTTGGTTTCCTGAAGTTGTTGATCAAATGCCAAAGAATGAAACAAGCACCTTGGTATTTAAGAATGTGAAATTTACGACGAGTGATAAACCTGTGACGTTAGAGGTAGATGTAACTCGCCCAGATGGAAAGCCAGTAGTTACCGGAACGGTTCGTTTTTATACCAACTCTGATAATCCAATCGAACCTAAGCCAATTCAAACGGTGGTGAGATCAACTAGCGGTTCTTGGAAGCTAACAATTAAGGGAATACCCGCGGGAACTTGGAATGGGCGAATCGGATATAAAGATGCCACTGGTACACATGCAGAAAGTCGATCACCAATCACGTTATCGATTCTGCCTGGAGATCCAAACCTTCCAACACCTACTCCAAAACCAACAGTTGCTCCCACAAAGAAGCCAACTACTGATGGATGTAGGAATCAGATCAAGAATTAGCGAGTACGAGTAAGCAATTTATCTAACGCTGCTCGTTCGTTCTTTAACTGGCTTGTAAATTCAGATACTGAGGCCCTCTTCGCCGCGGCATCCCAACCCAATATCGGAGCGATCAACGTGGCAACTGTTGAGGCTATTGCTTCGCCGCCATCACTTGCTTCGAATGCAATCCGCGTGCGACGAGAGAGAACATCATCAACGCTCTGTGCGCCCTCATGAGTAACTGCATAAATTATCTCTGCCTTTAAATAAGCAAGTTCTGGAGTGAGTAGCTCGGCCATCTTCTTATCCGCATCAATGATTTCAAATATCTCATTAATCAGCGAACCGTAGCGATCTAAGAGATGAATAATTGTCTGTTCGGCTAGACCGCTCATCTGCGCCAACTGTGCGCTCTGCTGAACCAGAGCAAAGTAACCATCGGCGCCAATCGCTGGAAGTTTCTCGGTTATTGATTCGGCGACGATGCGGCGTAGATCGTTAATCGCCAGATCAATAACATCCTTACCCATTACGCGATATGTGGTGTACTTTCCGCCCGCGATACTTACAAATCCTGGAACTGGGCGATCAACTGTATGTTCGCGGGAAAGTTTTGTAGTTGTGGATCCTGCTGCGTTAGCAACTAGCGGGCGCAACCCAGCGTAAACACCGAGAATTTCAGCGGCATCAATCTTGGGATGGAGCACGCGATTTGCCTGATCGATTATGTATTCAACATCTTCTTTACTAGCGACAGGGTTGGCGCGATCTGCCTTATATGGAGTATCGGTAGTACCAACAATCCATTTATCGGCCCAAGGAATGATGAATAGAACTGAAACTGAAGTTTTCAGAATTATTCCGGCCTCAGATTTAATCGCGCTCTTTGGCAACACAATATGCGCGCCTTTACTCATGGCGACTTTATAGCCAGGTTTGATTCCAAATTTTTCGTGAAGCTCATCGCTCCAAACGCCAGCGCACATCACAGTTACCTTGGCGCTAACAGTTATCTTCTTGCCGGAGTTAAGATCGCGAACCTTCGCACCAACTACGCGTTTTCCATCGCGAACCAACTCTTCGCACTGCACGCGGGTAGCCATAATTGCTCCGTGGCGAGCTGCGGTACGAGCTACGGCGAGCGTGTGGCGAGCATCGTCTACTTGAGCATCGAAGTACTTGATTGCGCCATTAATTAGATCGCCACGTAAAGATGGTGCGATTGTTGCAATCTTCTTCTCACTTAAATGCTTGTGCCAAGGCAGTGCGCGCTGAAAACCACGCAGTACATCGTACAAAGCGAGGCCGGCACCCACATAGGTGCGTTCCCGGTATTTCTCGTGGAGCGGATATAAAAATCCAACTGGTTTAACTAAATGTGGTGCAAGAGAAGAGACCATTAACTCGCGCTCATGCAAAGCTTCGCGAACTAACTTGAAATCATATTGTTCTAGATAGCGAAGTCCACCATGAATCAACTTGCTTGATCGACTTGATGTACCTGCTGCAATATCTTGGTTTTCAACAAGGGCTACTTTTAATCCGCGCGATGCGGCATCTAGCGCTGCACCAACTCCGGTTACTCCCCCACCAATAATCAACACATCGAATTCATCTGATGCCAAAGACTTTAGAGCGGCGATACGTTGCGCAGGATTTAACTGCGAATCAAACATTTACTCTCCCGCTCTACCGTCTCGAATACTTTCGTTATAGGCTTAAGGATATGTCATATATAGCCAGTCTTGATCAAGGAACGAGCAGTACTCGTTGCATGATCTTTGATAAATCAGGTGCTGTAGTTGCTATTGCCCAGAAAGAGCACCAACAATTCACCCCTAACCCTGGTTGGGTCGAACACGATGCTGGTGAAATCTGGCAGAACACTCAAAAAGTCATTGAAGAAGCGATCTCCAAATCAAGTATCGATTTGAGGCAGATAAGCGCCATCGGCATTACTAACCAGCGCGAAACTATCGTGGCCTGGGATGCGCAGACTGGGAAGGCCCTTCACCCCGCAATAGTTTGGCAAGATACTCGAACCGCAGATTTTCTCGATGGGCTTAGCCAGTCAGAGAAAGAACTACTGACTAGCCGCACTGGCCTTGCGATCGCGCCATATTTTTCAGCGAGCAAAATCCATTGGCTGCTCAATAACGTAGCGCCGGTAAAACAGGCTTTAGCCGCAGGAAACCTTCGGATTGGCACGATTGATTCTTGGCTAACCTGGAATTTAACTGGCGGTATGCATATAACCGATGTCACCAATGCATCGCGCACCATGCTGATGAACTTGCAGACCCTTGCTTGGGATAGCGAACTCTTAGCGATCTTTGATATCCCATTAGCAATTTTGCCTGAGATCAGATCATCATCTGAAATTTATGGAACCACCAGTAAGAGCGGTCCCTTTAAATCCCAAATTCCTATCGCTGGAATTCTTGGTGATCAACATGCCGCCATGGTCGGCCAAGCTTGTTTTGAAAAGGGAAGTTCTAAGACGACTTATGGCACCGGAAACTTCGCGCTGCTAAATACCGGAACCGAAATCGTTCGCTCCAAACATGGCCTGTTAACAACGGTCTGCTTCAAATTTGGTGACCAACCTGCGCAATACGCCCTTGAAGGCTCAGTTGCGGTAACTGGTTCGGCTATTCAATGGCTACGTGATCAACTCGGAATAATCTCATCAGCATCTGAAGTCGAAGCACTTGCGCTACAAGTTAAAGACTCTGCTGGTGTTTATTTCGTCCCTGCTTTCTCCGGTTTATTTGCACCTTATTGGCGCAGCGATGCGCGTGGAGTAATTGTTGGCCTAACTCGCGCCACAACTAAAGCGCATCTAGCGCGCGCTGCCTTGGATGCTATTTGCTATCAAACTATGGAGATTATGGAAGCGATGGTTGCTGATAGCGGTATTGCAATGACTGAGATGAAAGTTGATGGCGGCATAACTGCAAATCAACTATGTATGCAATTGCAAGCAGATGTAATGGGCATCGACATTGTTAAACCTTTTATAACCGAGACCACAGCGCTCGGTGCAGCATATGCAGCAGGCTTAGCGATTGGTTTCTGGAAATCAACCGATGAGGTTAAATCACAATGGCGCCAAGATCGGCGTTGGCAAGCAGAAAGTGATGAAAAGAGCCGCACCATTGGTGCAGCGCAATGGAAACGTGCAGTTGAACGGAGCTTTAACTGGGTTGATTAACGCAATTCGCACCCGTTAAGGCTTAGAGTTAACCCATTATGAGCGAGCAGAAAAAGCTAAGCGCTGGAGTTATTCGCAACAATTTAGCGATGGCCGATGGGCGCACCATTCGGTATTACGACTCGCAAGGTCAATCTCGTACCGCTCAAGATCAACGTCCTAAAGAAGAACAGCCCGGCATCGGTGAACTCCGCCTTGATCCGCTCCTGAATGAATGGGTTGTGATGGCTGCCCACCGACAGGGACGTATCTTCTTACCACCGAAAGAGTTATGCCCACTGTGTCCAACTAAAGGTGAACTACTTACTGAAGTTCCAGATAGTAATTATGAAATAGTTGTCTTTGATAATCGCTCACCTTCCCTACGTAAACCAGAAGGCGATTGGGCCGCTCCCGATATGGTCGGTCCAGAAACTGATGCTGGAACCGCTGCGGGAAAGTGCGAAGTAATCTGCTTTACCGATAACCATGGTGGATCATTTAAAGATTTATCACCGCAACGTGTGCGCGTTCTGCTTGAGGCATGGATTGACCGAGTGCGCGAACTTTCAGAAGAGCCATATATCCATCACATTGCACCATTTGAAAATCGCGGTGAAGAAGTAGGCGTAACTCTTTCTCACCCGCACGGCCAAATTTATGCCTACTCGTATCTGCCATCGCGAGTTCAGAAGATGCTCGCTGTTGCTCGCAAATATATGGATGAAACTGGCAAAGTTTTATTCGATGATGTGGTTGCCCGCGAATTAAAAGACCAAGTTCGTATCATTGCTAAGAACGCTCACTGGGTGGCCTTTGTTCCATATGCGGCTCGTTACCCTTTTGAAATACATGTAGCGCCACTAAAACCAGTTGCCGATTTGGCCGAACTAACTCCAGAGCAAGCAGATGCTTTTCCTGAGATTTCGTTAGAAGTAATGCGCCGTTTAGATGGAGTGTTTGGAATAGATATGGCCTATATCGCAACCTGGCATCAAGCACCGGTGCGCGAAGGCCGCGATCTACTGCGACTTCATTGGCAGATCACTAGCGTGCGACGTGCGCCAGGCAAGTTAAAGTATTTAGCAGGTAGCGAATCTGCGATGGGTGCATTCATCATGGATCTAAAGCCTGAACAATCTGCAGGTCAGTTACGAGATGTCGCGCTTTAACTGCTGCAGTTATCGGTAATTAAAGAGCGTTTACCGAGATAACTTCGACGCCACCAATCGCGCCAAGAACCTCAATTAAATCTGTTGGATCAGATCCGGGAACGGCAACGGTTACTTCGTCATAACCGCGGCCATCCTCAGATTTGATAACTGTTAAGCCACGGATATCTGCACCGGCTGCACCAATTGCAGATGCCAGCAGGCCAAGTGCACCTGGTCGATCCGGAAGTGATATCTCGAGCTTAAATAACGCCATGGGTTAAGGCTACCGTTGGGTTTACTTTTACGTTAATTAAACCGCGGGCGCTGTTCCGAGTGTGACCTTGTAGGTCTTGGTAGATCCATCAGGCAGGGTCATGACCACGGTAATGACTGTGCCTGGTGCATAGGAGCGAATCTTCACAATAGCGGCATCACGATTTGCGATCTTTACGCCATCAATTGTTTTGATGATCGAACCAACAACGATTCCAGCCCTCTCTGCGCCCTCACCAGGAGTTAGCTGCAAGATTTTGGCTTGGGTATCTGCGGTTACATCATCGAAGACAACGCCCATCACTGGACGAGTTGATTTGCCGGTCGCGATAATTTCATCAACAACGCGCTTTGCCTCATTGATTGGAATAGAGAATCCCAATCCGATGCTGCCGCTGACTCCACCTGATGTAAGTGTCGCAATTGCAGAGTTAACTCCGATGATGCGACCTTGCGCATCAACTAGTGCGCCACCAGAGTTACCTGGATTAATTGCCGCATCGGTCTGAATAGCATTTACATAAGATGTGGAATCTGTAGTTCCAGCTGTTACTGGGCGATTAAGCGCAGAGATAATTCCTTGGGTAACGGTGTTTGCCAGTCCTAGAGGTGATCCAATTGCTAGCACTTCTTCGCCTACGCTGATCTTAGAAGAATCACCAAGTGCGATCGCTGGCAAATTACCTTTTCGAACCTGCAGTACCGCGATGTCATACATGCGATCACGCCCCACGATTGTTGCGGCAATTTCGCTACCATCTGCAAATTCAACTCGGATCGTCCCGCTCGTTGCGGCATCCTCGACTACGTGGTTATTTGTGATGATGTAGCTAAGTGATGATGTAGATCTGTAGATCGAACCTGACCCAGTTCCGCCACCTGCTGCAGTCTTCACGGAGATCGAAACTACAGATGGTGTGACTAGCGCTGAAATACTCTTGGCATTGATTGAGTTATTGCCAATCTCGATCGCTGTCTTATTGACAGGACATGAGTTGTTCTTCGCTAAAGTCAAAGCCTGAGTGCGGTTATCGGCACATACAACAACACTGCCTGCGGTATTTGTGGTCGCGGCGGTTGCAACTGTTCCGGCCAAAAGTGCGCCGACAACAAAAGCGATAGTTACTTTTAAAGGTGTACGTGTGATCGTCATGGCTTGATCATCTCTCTTAATCCTTAGTGATTCCTGTGATTAGGGTGTAAAGATTATTAGGCTTCTACGATCCAGGCACCTTGAATGGCGACCTTGATCTTTGGCAGAGGCTTATTTGTTGGACCAACAAGGACCTTTCCATCGCTTTCGGGGCCAAAGACCGCGCCATGGCAGGCACATTGCAGATTCTTAGATGCCGAGTTGTATTGCACGGTGCAGCCCTCATGAGTACACACTGCCGAATACGCAAATATTCCGGCCTTAGTTTTAAATAAAACCGCAGGTGATCCTGATTTAGATTTGAAGTTATGGATCTTACCCACCGCTAGCGCGTTATCTTCAATGATATTAACGGGGCCAGCACTCACACCTGCCGCCGCTTGCTTAGGGAAAAGCCGTCCGAGACCAACTGCCGCAACGGTAAGTGCGGCAATAGATGAAACGCGTATAAAACCGCGACGATCTATTGAGATATTACTCTTGCGACGAGAACCATAGAGGAATAAGAAATAAGTGAACCAAAAAACTGTATACACCGAATTGCTTGCTAGGAAATATGGCTGAATGTTCCAGGTACTAGATAGCCATAGAAATAGGGAGGTTAAAAATCCGCCAAAGGCTGCCCAAGTTGGAGCAATCCAAAGAAGGGTTGCAAAGCCGATTGCGAATTCGGAGAGCATCACAAGAATTCCAATTTGCGTTGGATACTCCAGTATTTTGTTTAATAGAAAATCAATCGGTGAATTTTGCGCGTAAGCAGAAAGTTGTGAACCAATATAAGTTGGGGAACCAGAAGTTAAAAAGCCGGGATCGCTTGCCTTATCCCAACCGGCGTAGATCCAGGTAGCTCCAAGCCAAAGGCGCATAATGCGCAGCGGCCATAGTTGATTTTTCCAGGAGGCTTTCAACTTCATAAACTCAATTTAGACCCTAGAGGTCAAAATCTCTTGCTGGCTGCCCCACCTGGCCTCGATCCAGGGACATCCGAATTAACAGTTCGGCGCTCTACCAACTGAGCTATGGGGCAAAGATTTATAACTTGTCGTGCAGGCGCACACTCTAGCGCACGAGGCGCAGTGGGTCTAAATCGAGCGAAGCGCGAGATCGTGCAGTCCGCGGCGGGTGGTCTCAAGGGCGACCAGGCTAGCGAAGGCTTGGTTGTACTCCTGCTCGTTTTCTACCGGATTTAACCGTTGCAGCGAAGATTTAAGTTCTGCGATCGCCCTGGAAATTCCGACTTCGCGCAGGCGCGCAACAATGCTTTCGACATAGTGGCCAGTAACTTCACCATCGGCGCGAATCGGCTCGACATTTAATTCGGTAAAGAGCGCGCGCATATTCTCATCTGAAATTTGTTCAATCTCAATCGAACTCTGCTCATCAACTGCCGCAATTATCTGCGCCAATTGAATGTAGGCCGGATGCGTGAAAGCGCCACTTTCGATCTCGCGCCAATTTGAAATCAGAGATGGCATCTGCAGGCGCGCTTTCAATACTTCACGTTCCAGAATTAGTCGCGGCTCTTGTGGGTTTGGACGCCACTGCACTTGTGGCGCTTCTTCTTCGCCATTTACAACTGGTGCGCTCTGTTGTGGTTGGCGCTTAACGCCTTGCGCAACGGCAGATGAAACAGTTTCTACTTCAACACCCAACCAACCAGCAAGCAAACGTGTGTACTCGGGGCGAAGCGACTTGTCACGAAT
>Ga0208788_1000215_pt1 | contig 29213 bp, 26 predicted proteins | sample Wag4_2014_7_11_3_FD_187363 | JGI IMG/M metagenome (GOLD analysis project Ga0208788, IMG submission 187363) | Fresh water mixed with fracking chemicals microbial communities from Ohio, USA - Utica-2 Time Series FC 2014_7_11 (SPAdes) (version 2) ...
CTGTCATCATTTGTGGAGTTGATACTGCAAAGTCAACACCCCATGCTTCACCAAAGAGCCATTCATTCTTGGGATGATTTACTCGACCCACAATGCGAGGAACTCCGTATTCAGTTTTAGCAAGTAAAGATACAACTAAATTAACCTTGTCATCACCAGTTGCTGCAACGACAATTTGAGCTTTAGAAAGATTTGCTTCATCAAGTACATCAGGTTCACATGCGTCACCAAAAACTGTTTCTGCTCCAGATTTTTTTGCACTAGCAATTGCAGCAGGATCATTATCAATAACGGTTACGTTATGACCATTTTTTATTAGATCTCGAGCAATAGCACGACCAACGTTTCCTGCCCCGGCGATAACAATCAGCATCTAATTAATCCTTTGGTCCGGTAGCGAAAACATTTTCAACAAAATCTCTATCTTGTACTTGATAAATTGCGTGAATTAAATCGCCTTCTTGTAAAACAGTGTCGCGATCTGGAAGAATTGCTCCACCAAATCTGCTAATTAAGGCCACACGAACTTTTGCTGCTTCTGATAAATCTCCCACACGTTTGCCAATCCATTTAGGAGATAAATAAACCTGAGCTAGAACAACATTCCCACTTGGATCGCGCCATTCTTCTTGCGCACCTAAAGGTAATAATCTTCTTAAAACTTGATCAGTGGTCCAGGCAACACTTGCCACTGTTGGAATTCCTAAGCGTTCATAAACTTTTGCTCTTCTTGGATCATAAATTCTTGCCACAACTAATGGCACATTAAAGTTTTCTCTTGCTACGCGAGCAGAAACAATATTTGAATTATCACCAGATGAAACAGCAGCGAAAGCTTGAGCTTTTTCAATTCCTGCTTCGATTAATGTGTCGCGATCAAAACCAACACCTAAAACTTTTTGTCCAGTGAAATCATCACCTAAAGCAAGAAAAGCAGTTTCATCTTTGTCGATGATGGCAACTGAATGGCCTAGTTCAATCAGACGAAGTGAAAGGGCAGATCCGACTCGTCCGCAACCCATAATCACTACGTGCACTTGGGATTAATCCTTTGAGTGGTTAGCTGTTAATGCATACGTTACAGGTGAATCTATTTCTGTTACGGGAGTGGTTAATGGCGTCGAATCCAGTTGTTGCGTAATGTGAGGGATTGTGGCCATTATTACAACCTCGATAAAACGTTTACTCGTTGGTCGCGCACTCAGAAGCGACAAGTTAGGCGACACCCTCTTACCTAAAAGAGTTGCACTTCCAGTTTTCGCATCTGACGCTTTGTCGTCCAACGCATATGCCACCCAAGAAATTCTCTTAGTTTTAAGCATCAGCGGCATGGTTTATATAAATACTTCAATTTGGATTGCTCTTGCAGTTGCAACTGTGATGGGCGTAGTAGTTATGTCTTATCGACAAAACGTTCACGCTTATCCATCTGGTGGTGGCGATTATGAAGTTGTCACAACTAATTTAGGTAGAAAACCAGGACTTGTTGTTGCAGGTGCATTATTAGTTGATTACGTAATGACAGTTGCAGTTTCCATCGCAGCAGCTAAGGACAATATTTCATCCGTATTCCCATACTTTTCCAATCACGGAGTAGCCCTTGCCATTGGATTGATCGTTTTGGTAACAGTTTTAAATCTTCGAGGAGTTAAAGAATCTGGAACTTTATTTGCTATTCCAACTTACGCATTTATTTTCTCTATATTAATAATGGTTACTTGGGCTGGATTTCAACTGGCACAAGGGGTAGAACTCAAAGCTGAAAGTGCTGATTGGACAATTACAGCCGAACAAAGCTTCACAGGATTTGCTTTGATTTTCCTATTCGCAAGAGCCTTCTCATCAGGTTGTACAGCTTTGACTGGTGTTGAAGCAATTTCAAACGGAGTTCCTGCATTTAAGAAACCAAAGAGCAAGAATGCGGCAACAACTTTATTGTTACTTGGGTCTATTTCATCTGCAATGTTTCTTTCAATCACTTACTTGGCTATGAGAACTGGAGTAAAAGTTGCTGAGCATCCAGAAGATCTAGTTGGTTTACCTCTTGGGCAACAACAAAAAACAGTTATTGTTCAAGTTGCCCAAGCCAGTTTTGGTTCATTTACAATTGGAATATTGGTAATTGCTGCAGTCACTGCATTAATTCTGGTTTTGGCAGCTAACACTGCATTTAACGGATTTCCTGTTTTAGCTTCTATTTTGGCTAACGACAGATTGTTACCACGACAATTACATAACAGAGGAGATCGATTAGCTTTTAGTAACGGAATTCTTTTCCTATCTGGTGCGGCCATACTTATTGTTTATGCTTTCGATGCCAGTGTTACTCGATTAATTCAACTTTACATTTTGGGTGTATTCACTTCATTTACTCTTGGGCAATTAGGAATGATTAAACATTGGACTAGAAATATTGCTGCCTCAAGTGATAAATCGTTAATCTCCAAGATGAAAAATTCTCGCTTAATCAATTCAGTTGGTTTTGTTCTTACTGGTTCAGTTTTAGTAATTATTTTGGTAACAAAATTCACTCATGGTGCTTGGATGGTTGTAATTGCAATTCCAACCCTGATGGCAATCATGAGTGCAATATATGTTTATTACGGAAGAGTTAGCGATGAGTTGTCTTTAACAAGCAGCGCAAACTTATCTCTGCCAAGTAGAATTCACGGAATTATTCTGGTTTCCAAATTGCATAAACCAACTATGAGAGCCATTTACTACGCAAGAGCGACTAGACCAAGCACGCTAGAGGCAATAAGTGTGCGAGTTGAAGAAAAAGAAACCGAAGAATTAATTAAGAATTGGCAAAGTTTAGAAATTCCAGTTCCTCTCAAGGTTTTGGATTCTCCCTTTAGAGAAGTATCAAGACCAATTCTTGATTACGTAAAAAGCATAAGACGAGAAAGTCCGCGAGATGTTATTTCTATATTTGTACCGCAATATGTAGTTGGACACTGGTGGGAACAATTACTACATAACCAATCTGCTTTGAGATTAAAATCTCGATTGTTATTTACTCCAGGAGTAATGGTTGTGAGTGTTCCATGGCAATTAGTTTCAACAGAAACCATGAAAGAAAAGACTCCACGTCCAGTAAATCAAACCTTGCGACGTCCGTAACCTCGTGAATCCAGGCGATCTCTTAACTTTAAATATCGAAAAAGTTGCCCATGGGGGACTTTGTGTTGCAAGACATGATGGCGTAGTTGTATTTGTTAGACATGCACTTCCAGGTGAAACCGTGGAAGTAAAACTAATATCACTTGCTCCAGGAAAAAGATCCTGGTTTGCCCAAACCGTAAAAGTTTTAACTCCATCAACACATCGAATTCAACCAAAATGTGAATTCTTTAAAGCCGATGGTTGCGGGGGTTGTGATTGGCAGCATGCATCACCCAATTATCAAAGAGAGCTAAAACTTCAAGTATTAGTTGAACAACTTGAAAGATTTGGACAAGTTCCAAACGCCTCTGCAATTAGCTCAATTAATGCAGTTGAGCCAAGTGAAAGTAATTGGCGCACTCGAATTCGTTTAGTTGCCAATGAGCAAGGTAAGTGGGGGTTTAGAAAAAATCGCTCCCATGAAGTTCAAGTGATTGATAAATGTTTAATTGCCGATAATTCCATTAATGATGTTTTAAAGAATCTTCCAGCAGGAAATCCTGATGATGAAGTACTAATTGTTAAGTCCAAAGAAGAAACGATTGTTTATCCAGTTGAAAAAAGAGCACCCAGTGCACCTAATTCAATTCAAGAAGTTGACGGACACGACTTTGCAGTAGCTGGTGATGGGTTTTGGCAAGTTCATCCAGGAGCAGCTTCTGCGCTAAGTAGTCAAATAAAGAAATCAATTAAAGGTTTGCAAGTCGAATCTTTTGCAGATCTTTATGCAGGAGTTGGAGTTTTAGCTCATTCATTACTGCAAGAATTCCCACTTGCCCAAGGTTTTGTTGTTGAAGCAGATCGAAGTGCTGCTCAAAATGCAAAAACTAATCTTGGTGACTTTAAGAATGTTCAAATAGTTAGTGATCGAGTTGATAGATGGATTCGCTCAGTCAAAAATAAGTTTGATGTTGTCATTCTAGATCCGCCAAGATCTGGAGCCGGTCAAAACGTGATGCAGCAAGTCTGTAACCAAACTCTGCAAAAGATCATTTATATTGCTTGTGACCCAGCCGCCCTGGCGCGAGATGTTCTGATCGCTAAGAAATATGGCTGGAAGCTTGAAACAGTTGTGGCGTTTGATTTGTTTCCACAGACTCACCACATTGAATCTGTGGCCATTTTGGTGCACGAATAACTTAGATTTCTTCCCACTGCTAGTGTTTGCTTATTGATAAAACTGAGGGATAAATGAGTATAAACACTTTCGGAGCCAAGCAAAGCTTAAGCTTTAATAATCGCTCTAGTGAAATGTTTGCTCTCGATAAAGTCCCAGGATCAAAATCCCTTCCATTTAGTTTGAAAATTCTTTTAGAAAACTTATTGCGCACCGAAGATGGCGTGAATATAACCAAAGACCACATCAATGCTGTTGCAAATTGGGATGAAAAAGTAGAACCAAGTATTGAAATTCCTTACACACCTGCGCGAGTAATCATGCAAGATTTCACTGGTGTTCCAGCAATTGTTGATTTAGCAACAATGCGAGAGGCCATGATTGACTTAGGTGGAGATCCACAAAAAGTTAATCCACTAGCTCCTGCTGAATTAGTAATTGATCATTCCGTTATTGCAGATGCCTTTGGTTCAAATATGGCATTAAAAATAAATGTGGATTTGGAATATGACAGAAACAAAGAAAGATATCAATTTCTTCGCTGGGGCCAAGGTGCTTTTTCTGAATTTAAAGTAGTTCCACCAGGAACTGGAATTGTTCATCAAGTAAATATTGAAAACTTAGCCAGAGTTGTTTTTGAAAGAAATGGAACGATTTATCCAGACACAGTTGTTGGTACAGATTCACACACAACCATGGTTAATGGTTTAGGAGTTCTTGGCTGGGGAGTAGGTGGCATTGAAGCAGAAGCAGCAATGCTTGGACAACCCGTAAGTATGTTGATTCCAAAAGTTGTGGGCTTTAAATTAACTGGGGCACTAAAAGAAGGTGTCACTGCAACTGATTTAGTTCTAACAATTACTGAAGTTTTGCGTAAACACGGCGTTGTTGGCAAATTTGTTGAATTTTATGGTGCTGGTTGTTCTGCTGTTCCATTAGCAAATCGCGCCACCATTGGAAACATGAGTCCTGAATATGGATCAACAGTAGCTATTTTTCCAATTGATGATCAAACAATTGATTACTTGAGATTTACTGGAAGAAGTCAAGATCAATTAGCACTTGTAGAAACTTACGCGAAAGCTCAAGGTTTATGGCTAGATCCAAATCACGTACCAAGATTTTCAGAAAATCTTGAATTAGATTTAACAACTATTGAACCTTCAATTGCAGGTCCAAAGAGACCACAAGATCGTGTTGCTTTAAGAAATGCAAAAGAAAGTTTCAACAAAATACTTCCAACTTATACAACTGATTTAGCAAAAGAAATTGAAATTTCACTGGATGGTGAAAAAATGACACTTAAACATGGCTCAGTTGTAATTGCAGCTATTACTTCTTGTACTAACACTTCTAATCCAGAAGTCATGGTTGGTGCTGGCTTATTAGCAAAGAAAGCAATTGAACTTGGATTAACGAGAGCTCCTTGGGTAAAAACAACACTTGCTCCAGGATCTCAAGTTGTAACTGACTACTTAAATAAAGCCGGATTAACTCCTTACTTAAACAAGCTTGGTTTTGACCTTGTTGGTTATGGCTGTACTACTTGTATAGGCAATAGTGGCCCACTCCAAGAACCAATTAGTGCTGGAATTAATCATGCTGATTTATCAGCAGTTTCAGTATTAAGCGGTAACAGAAACTTTGAAGGACGCATCAATCCTGATGTGAAAATGAATTACCTTGCTTCTCCACCTTTAGTTGTCGCCTATGCCATTGCTGGAACTATGAATATTGATCTAAACAATGACGCAATTGGCACAAATCAAGAAGGTAAAGCAATTTACTTGAAAGATATTTGGCCTTCAACCAGTGAAATTCAAGAAGTGATCAAGGGTGCCATAGATTCTGAAATGTTTACCAAACGTTATGCAGATGTCTTTAAAGGTGATGAAAAATGGCAAAGTCTTTCCACTCCAACAGGCAAAACTTTTACCTGGGTTGATTCCAGTACTTATGTAAGAAAACCGCCATATTTTGAAAACATGCCAAAGACACCAGGAAAAGTTTCAGATATTTCATCTGCTCGTGTGCTTGCGTGGTTAGGTGATTCTGTAACAACAGATCACATTTCACCTGCTGGAAGTATCAAAGCTGATTCTCCTGCTGGAAAATATCTAACACAACACGGAATTGATAAGAAAGATTTCAACTCATATGGTTCCCGCCGTGGAAATCATGAAGTTATGATTCGCGGAACATTTGCCAATATCAGACTAAAAAATAAATTACTCAAAGATGTTGAAGGTGGATTTACCTTTAATTTTAAAAAGAATCAACAAGACACTATTTATGACGCAAGTGTTGATTACATAAATGACAAAACTCCTTTAATAATAATTGCTGGTGTTGAATATGGTTCAGGATCATCTCGAGATTGGGCAGCAAAAGGTACAGCTCTCCTTGGAGTAAAAGCTGTAATTGCAGAGTCTTACGAAAGAATTCACAGAAGTAATTTAGTTGGCATGGGAGTATTACCGCTGCAATTTAATAACAACGAAAATGCAGAAAAACTTGGGCTAAATGGTTCAGAAACTTTCGATATCAAAGGAATTGAAGAACTAAACAACGGAAAGATTCCCCAAAATGTTGAAGTTATCGCAACTGGCAAAAACGGAACAAAAACTTTCACCGCCAAAGTAAGAATTGATACACCAGGCGAAGCTGATTATTTCCGCCATGGTGGAATCTTGCCTTACGTGTTACGACAACTCGCAGCTTCTTAAAACATGACTAGAAAATTAGTAGCAGGTGTTGATTCATCAACACAATCTGTAAAAATTGTTGTTCGAGATGCTGAAACTGGCGAGTTAGTTCGCGAAGCTCGAGGAACTCATCCTGATGCAACAGAAATTTCTCCTAGTAAATGGTTGAGTGAATTAACTAATTCAACTAAAGGTTTGTTAGATGATGTAGAAGCTATATCAATTGGTGCCCAACAACACGGCATGGTGGTAATTGATGACAACAAGCAAGTTGTCAGAGATGCATTGTTATGGAATGACACTCGATCAGCTGCTGCTGCAAAAGACTTAATTAATGAATTAGGTGGACCAAATAACTGGGCTGATGCAGTTGGATCAGTTCCAGTGGCATCTTTTACGGTTACAAAATTGCGCTGGCTTGCAACTAATGAACCAGAAAATGCTAAAAAAGTAAGTGGAGTAATGCTTCCCCATGATTGGCTCACTTGGCAGTTAATGGGAATACCTGATGAATATGTCACTGATAGGGGAGATGCTTCAGGAACTGGTTATTGGTCACCACAAACTAATGAATATAGAAAAGATTTATTAAAACTAGCTTTAGGAAAAGAAGTACAACTTCCCAGAGTTGCTTCTCCAAATGAAATTATTGGTCAAACCACAACTGGAATTTCTGTTGCACCAGGAACAGGTGACAACATGGCAGCAGCCCTTGGATTAGGAGCTGCAACTGGAGACATTGTTATTTCACTTGGAACTTCAGGAACTGCATACACAGTTTCAGCAAATCCCACAAATGATGCCAGTGGAATTATTGCTGGATTTGCCGATGCAACTGGAAATTATTTACCTTTAGCTTGCACATTGAATGCAGCCAGAGTAATTAATGCAGGAGCTGCAGTATTAAACGTTTCACTTGATCAATTTGCAGATTTAGCGCTAACTGCTAAACCTGGTGCAGATGGATTAGTTCTATTACCATTCTTAGATGGAGAAAGAACTCCAAATTTGCCAAACGCTAAAGGATCAATGCACGGTTTAACTAGAAGTAATTTAACTCCTGCAAATTTTGCTCGAGCATGTATCGAGGGAATGCTGTGTTCTCTTGCCGAAGCAAGTGATGTGATTACTAATTTTGGTCAAGGAACAAAACCAAACCGTGTTGTATTAATTGGTGGAGCTGCAGCTTCAAAAGCAGTGCAAGAAATTGCTGCCACACTATTTAATGTTCCAGTTCATATTCCACCTGCTGCTGAATACGTGGCAGATGGTGCAGCCAGACAAGCTTCTTGGGCATTGAGTGGATCAAATAATCCACCAAATTGGGAGATTAAGGGAAGCGTTGTAAAGCGAGTCAACTATCAAGAATCTGTGCGAAAGGCGTATAGAGAAGCCTTTCATGAAAGCTATGCCTGATTTGTTGACTTGTGGGACGAAAAGTTATGGAAAAGTAACTCAATTGTGCTCAAAAAGCAATCACCTCAAGTAGCCCCACTTGGGCCCCACAGAGTAAGTTGACATAGTTGCAATTATTCGCAAGATGTTCGCAAATACGAAAGAGGTTCAAATGGGAAATGCTTTGACTCCTAAAAGAGAAGACAAGTTTGCTTTTGGCCTTTGGACAATTGGTCATTTAGGAACAGATCCATTTGGAACAGCTACCAGACCTCCAATTTATCCCGCTGATTTTGTTAGAAAACTCGGAGAATTAAATGTTTGGGGAGTTTCATTTCACGATGATGACTTACTTCCTTACAAATCAACATTAGCTGAACAAGATAAAATTAAAAAAGATTTCAGACAAGCACTTGATGATTCAGGTGTTGTTGTTTCTATGGCAACAACAAATTTGTTCACTCATCCAGTATTTAAAGATGGAGCATTTACTTCAAATGATCCACAAATTAGAAAGTATGCAATTCAAAAAGTATTGAACGCCCTTGATGTCGGAGCAGAATTTGGTGCACCAACTGCCGTTTTCTGGGGTGGTCGTGAAGGTGTTGAAGCAGCTGGTTCTAAATATCCTCTTGATGCATTAGAGAGATATAGAGAAGCAATGAACTTTTTTATTGGTTACATCAAGGACAAAGGTTACAAGATGCGCATGGCACTTGAACCAAAACCAAATGAACCACGAGGCGACACATTCTTACCAACAATTGGTCATGCCATGGCATTTATTGAATCCCTTGATGACCCAAGCATGGTTGGAATTAATCCAGAAGTTGCACACGAAACTATGGCTGGTCTTTCTTTCTACCAAGGTGTTGCTCAAGCAATTTGGCAAGAGAAGTTATTCCATATTGATTTAAACGATCAAAAGATTGGTCGCTATGACCAAGATCTTCGTTTTGGATCAGAAGGAATCAAAGATAACTTCTTCTTGGTGAGATTGTTAGAAAAGACTGGTTATGCCGGTCCAAAACATTTTGATTCTCGTCCATACAGAAATGAACATGGCGATGGAATTTGGGAATTTGCCAAGAACTCCATGAAAAATTATTTAGCACTTGCCGAAAAAGCACGTGCTTATGATGCAGATCCTGATGTTCAAGCTGCACATAAAGTTTCAGGTCATGATTCACTATCACAAAAAACTGTCGGAGGTTATTCCTCAGATTCAGCTAACAAGTTGAAGCAGGAGGTGTTTGACGCCGACAAACTGGCTGAACGTAGTTTCTTTAACGAGAGACTTGATCAGTTAGCGATTGACCACATACTTGGTTTGAAATAAATAAAGTCAAAAACTTTATTTGTTTTAAATCATGTTCCAAAAAACAAAGGAGAACTGAGTGTTGAAACGCTCTTTCGGAGTAGCCGCAGTTACCGCTGCAGCAGCTCTTTTATTAGCAGCATGTTCAAGTGGTAGCGATACCGCTGCAAGCGAAGACACAGCAGCAGGTGCTGCAAGTGGTCTAGCTTGTGTAATTTTGCCAGACTCTGCATCATCCCCACGTTGGGAAAATGGAGATCGTCCAGCACTAAAAGAAGCATTAGAAGCAGCCGGTTTCACAACCGACATTCAAAATGCTGAAGGCGACACTGCAAAGATGCTCACCATTGGTGATCAAATGCTTGCATCAGGTTGCAACGTAATGATTATCACCGATTACCAAGGTGCTGGCGCACAAGTTGCTGCCAAATCCAAGGCACAAGGTGTACCAACCATTGCTTACGATCGTCCAATCGAAGGTGTTGACTACTACGTTTCATTCGACAACGTAACAGTTGGAACACTTCAAGGTGAAGGAATCATTAAGTGTCTTGGTGATGCAGGAAAAGATCCAAAGACTGCTGAATTGATTTTCCTTGATGGAGACCCAACAGACGGTAACGCTGCAATGTTTGCTGAAGGCTATGACACAGCACTAAAAGCTGCTGGTGTTGAAGTTGACAAAGCAAAACTTGGCGCAAAGCGTCCGGACGGAACATGGGATGGTGCCACAGCTGGTACCAACTTTGAACAAGCACTTACTGCAAATGGTGGAAAAGTTGACGCAGTTGTGTCAGCAAACGACACCAACGCAGCAAATGCAATCGCAATCCTTGATAAGAACAACTTGAAAGTTCCAGTTTCTGGACAAGATGCTTCTGTTGAAGGTTTGACAAACGTATTGTCAGGCAAGCAATGTATGACTGTCTTCAAAGATTACTTAGTTGAAGCATCAACAGCTGCTGAATTGGCAATCGCAATCTTGAAGGGTGAAACACCAACAACCAATAAACAATTGGCTGACGGAACACCATTCCAAGCAGCAGATCCACAAGCGTTGTATGCAGATGCAGCATCACTTGATGGTTTCAAAGCAGCACTTGATCGCATTGCAAAGACAGCCGCAGATGTTTGCGTTGGCGATGCAGCAGCCAAGTGTACAGAAATCGGTCTTTCCTAAGATCTGATTTATAGATAGTTATATTTGGTCTTGGCACCTGTAATAGGGTGTCAAGACCAAATATGTAATACGAGCATTTTTGACGAAAAAGGGGATTTTCTTGTCAAGTGATACTCCAGTAATTGAACTAAAAAATGTTAAGAAGAGCTTTGGTCCAGTTGAGGTACTCAAAGACATAAATTTTGCAGTGCGTGCCGGTGAAGTAACCGCTCTTGTTGGAGATAACGGTGCAGGCAAATCAACACTCATTAAAGGTTTAGCAGGAATTCAACCCTATGACGATGGCACAATTTTATTTGAAGGAAACCCAGTCGAATTAACAAGTCCAAGACAATCATCAGAACTTGGCATTGATGTTGTGTATCAAGATTTAGCACTCTGTGACAACTTGGATATCGTTCACAACCTTTTCTTAGGTAGAGAGCAATCAAATACTGGCGTTCTTGATGAAGGCCATATGGAATCAAAAGCAGCAGATACGCTCACATCTCTTTCAGTCAAAACAGTAAAGTCAGTACGTCAGAAAGTTGCACGTCTTTCTGGTGGGCAAAGACAAACAGTTGCTATTGCACGGGCTGTCTTGTGGAACAACAAAGTTGTGATTTTGGATGAACCAACTGCTGCTTTAGGTGTGGCTCAGACAGAACAAGTACTTCAACTAGTTAGAAGACTTGCAGATGCAGGCAAGGCTGTAATTATTATTTCACACAATTTGCAAGATGTTTTTGCTGTGGCAGATAGAATTTATGTTTTGTATTTAGGAAAAATGACTGCCTCAGTTAAAAAGTCAGAAACTAATCAAGCCGATATTGTTGGATATATTACTGGATCAAAAACCCAAGAAACTGGTGTCTAATGAGTAATCAAAACACAATTCAAACGGGTAACGAAGGATCTTTTCTTGATGCTGGAAGAAGTTATATTTCTCGAGTTAAAGGTGGCGAAACCGGATCACTTCCAGCGCTGCTTGGATTGGTAATTCTTGCAACAATTTTTGCGGTTGCTAACCCAATTTTCTTAAAGCCAATTAATTTTGCAAATCTGTTAACCCAAACTGCGACAGTAACCACACTTGCAATGGGACTTACCTTCGTTCTACTTCTAGGAGAAATTGATTTATCTGCCGGAGTAACCGCAGGTTTGTCAGCAGCATTTTTAGCTGTTGCAATGTTTCAATATGGAATTTCTTGGCCAATTGCAGTTGTAATTGCAATATTGCTGGGAATGTTGATTGGATTTTTGATAGGAATAATGGTCGCGAAAGTGGGTATTCCCTCGTTCGTCGTCACACTAGCTGCTTTTCTAGCATTTCAAGGTTTACAACTTGTAGTAATTGGTAAGGGCGGATTGATTGGTATCAAGTCTGATCCAATTTTGGCGATCATGAATAAACCAATGCCAATTGTGTTCGGTTGGATATTGTTGTTGGGAATTTTTGCCCTCTATTTAGGTACTTCATTGTATTCCCGAAAGCAAAGAACAAATTCGGGCCAGCAAAACAAACCAATTGGGATTCTAATTTTTAGATCTCTGACAATTTTAATTATCGGTGGAGCATTTGTTGCATTCTTGAATCTTGAACGAGGAGCAAATCCAGCGGTTTCATCATTAAAGGGTGTGCCATACGTGGTGCCAATTGTTTTGATTCTGTTAGGTGTCGGAACATTTGTGTTAAACAGAACAAAATTCGGTAGACACGTTTATGCAGTTGGTGGAAACGCAGAAGCTGCCAGACGTGCAGGAATTCAAGTAAGTCGAGTCAGAATCACCGTATTTATGATTTCTTCAACATTTGCAGGTATTGCTGGAATTCTTATGGCTTCTCGTCAAGCCTCAGTTGACGCTGCAGCTGGAAGATCAATTGTGTTAAATGCAATTGCAGCAGCCGTTGTTGGTGGCGTGAGTTTGTTTGGTGGTCGAGGCAGATTAAGTGATGCAGTAATTGGTGGTTTTGTTATTGCAGTAATCGACAACGGACTAGGTCTAATTGGACTAGCTTCAGGATTAAACCTGGCAATCACAGGTGGAGTGTTATTACTTGCTGCAACAGCTGATGCAATAACTAGTCGAAGATCACGAACAACTTAGTTTATTTTCTTTTCAAACCTTAAGGATTTGAAATGATTATTGAAATTGCAAGTGGTAAACACAAATTAGTTATTGACTCTATTGCCGGTGGTCGTGCTACCCAATGGTTTGTTGATGATTTACAAATTCTTGGACCAAAAGGAGATCACCCTTTAATAGGTGGTTGGTATTTGATGGCCCCATGGGCTGGACGCATTAGAGATAATCAAGTTGTTTTTGAAGGAAAAAATAACCCACAAGAGGTAAATTTTCAAAACTGGGCAATTCATGGAACGGTTTTGTTTAGTGAAGGACAAATTCGCAATCAAAGTGAAACTTCAGTTGAAATAGTTCACGAAACAAACGATAAATGGCCGGTAAAAATGGAGATTGTCCAAAAATGGTCAATCACAAATAATTTCGTTAAATGCCAAGTAACTGTTTCATCTGCAAGTAGGGAATTTCCAGCTGAAATTGGTTGGCATCCATGGTTTAAGAGACAACTTGAAAAAGGAAAACCTGCCAAATTTGGAATAGAAGCAATATCTCAATATATAAAAGATGAAAATTTCTTTACTCTTAATAAAACTAAGCAGATAGGAATTCCACCTTTTGATGACGCATTTAATGTCCCAACTGGCAAAGGATTCATCGAGTGGCCAGATGCATTAAGAATTGATTTTTCATCTGATGTGGATACGTTTGTAATTTTTGATGAACCAGAAGACGTTTTTTGTATAGAGCCCCAGACTGGGCCTCCTGATGCGGTTAATCACACCCGACACATTGTTTCTCCTGGAAAGCCACTCGAGGCAAGCGTGAAATGGGAAGTCACGCGTCTTTAAGTAGCATTTAGGGGAAAGTGCGGTCAACGAGAATCGTTCTAGAATTAAACAGGCAAGACAGCAGATGAGGAAGGTGGAGACTTATGGGAATTTTGCAATCCATTAATTCACCAACTGATCTAAAGAAAATCCCTGCTGCCCAAATTGCAGCTTTAGCTAAAGAAGTACGAGAATTTTTAATTGATCGAGTTTCTAAAACTGGTGGCCATCTTGGTCCAAACCTTGGTGTCGTGGAATTAACTATTGCCATTCATAGAGTTTTTGATTCACCTAAAGATTCAATTGTTTGGGATACCGGACATCAGTCATACGTTCACAAAATGTTTACCGGAAGACTTGATCAATTTAATGATTTAAGAAAAAAAGATGGAATTTCTGGATACCCAGCAAGAGGCGAGTCAGCACATGACATTGTGGAAAATTCCCATGCATCAACTGCTTTATCTTGGGCTGATGGAATTGCCCGAGCTTATGAGCAAACAGGGGAATTAAAGGATCGCCATGTTGTGGCAGTTGTAGGAGATGGATCTTTAACAGGTGGCATGAGTTGGGAAGCTCTAAATAACATTGCATCACAGACTCATCGTCCATTAGTAATAATCGTTAACGACAATGGTCGTTCTTATTCACCAACAATTGGTGGGCTATCTACGCATTTAGCATCATTAAGAACTAACGATATGTATGAAAAAGTTCTTGATTGGGGTAAAGAAACTTTATTGAAGTCTCCAATTGGTAGACCCGTATTCGAAGCTTTGCATGGCATGAAAAAAGGAATTAAAGATGTATTTGCACCGCAAGGTTTATTTGAAGATTTAGGACTTAAATACATTGGACCAGTTGATGGTCACGATGAGGATTTAATAGAAAATGCCCTTCAGGTAGCAAAAAGATTCAATGGACCAGTAATGGTTCATGTCATTACCGAAAAAGGTAAAGGGTATGCCCCTGCTCTAGAAGATGAAGCTGAGAAATTCCACGCCACAGGAATTATTAATCCTTCAACTGGAAAACCAATAAATGCTTCCGCCACAACTTGGACTTCAGTATTTAGTGATGAATTAGTGGCAATTGGCAAAGAAAGAAATGACATTGTGGCTCTAACTGCCGCGATGCTTGGACCAACTGGATTAGATAAATTTGCCCAACAATTTCCTGATCGAATATTTGACGTTGGAATCGCAGAACAACATGCCACAACTTCAGCAGCAGGAATGGCATTTGGGGGATTGCACCCTGTAGTTGCAATTTATGCAACTTTCCTAAATAGAGCTTTTGATCAATTGTTACTTGATGTTGCCCTTCATAATGCCGGTGTAACTTTTGTGCTTGATAGAGCAGGAATAACTGGTGATGATGGAGCAAGTCATAACGGCATGTGGGACTTATCAATCTTGCAAGTAGTTCCTAATTTGATGCTGTCTGCACCAAGAGATGCTTCCACCTTAAGAGAATTATTAAGAGAATCTGTCACTGTTAAAGATAAGCCAACTGTTTTGAGATTTCCTAAAGGTGCAATTGCCCAACCAGTTCCTGCACAGGAGCGAATTGAAGGCATAGATATTTTGAATAAAAAAGGTGAAGAAGATGTCTTGCTGGTATCAATTGGAGCAATGGCAAATCTGGCTTTAGATGTTGCACAACGTTTAAGTGATCAAGGTGTAGGTGTAACTGTGATTGATCCTCGTTGGATTAAACCTTTACCAAATCACTTATCTACCTTGGCTGCAAAACATCGCTTAATCGCTGTTGTGGAAGATAACTCTAAATCTGGTGGAGTAGCAGCAGGAATTTCTCAATTCTTAAGAGATAAGAACATTTACACCCCACAAAGAGACTTTGGTATTCCAGAAAAATTCTTGAATCATGGCAGTCGTGCCCAAATCATGTCAGAAATTGGTTTAACTGCCCAAGATATTTCAAGAGAAATTATTGAAGCAGTGGCTAGACTTGATAATGCTTTCAGTGAAAGCAAGAATTAAGAAACTTTTACTTTATCTTTTGACGTAGTAACTGCTTTTGCAGGTCTCAAGAAAATTGCCGCAACAATCACAATGTATGAAACATAGGCAAATAATTCTAGCCAACTCATTGAAGTTCTTAAACTTAGTAACCCTTTTAGTAAAGTAGCAACAAATCCAGCAGGATCAATTGAATTGGAAAAATCATAGGCAATTGAGTTTAGACCCGGCAACCAACCTAATTCTTGGAATTCATGAATTCCATAAGTCAAAACTCCTGCTGCAACAACCATTAGCAGTAAACCTGTTATGCGAAAGAAAACTGAAAGGTTCAGCTTAACTGCCCCTAGATAAATTAAGTAACCTAAGAATATTGAAATTGCAATTCCAGTGAAGCCACCAACTAGAGTTGGTAAACTTCCTGAATTTTGAGCAGCAGCCCAAAGAAAAATTGATGTCTCAACACCTTCTCGAGCAACAGCAGCAAATGAAAGTGCTGCTAAACCAAATGCGCCTCCACCAATAAGGGCACTGTCTACTTGAGTTCGCAAATTCTTAGCTAAACCTTTAGAGGCTGCTCTCATCCAAAAAATCATGCCAGTGACAAATCCAACAGCTATGAAACTCATAGTTCCTGCAAAAAATTTCTCAGCAAATTCTGATAACGATTCTGAAGTTAAGCCAACCCCAATTCCTAAAACTACGGAAAAAATAACGGCAGATATAACTCCGGTCCAAATCGCTTTGATGCGACTGCGAAGATCGATTTTTACCAAATAGGCAATTAAAATTCCCACGATGAGAGAGGCTTCTAAGCCTTCACGAAGACCGATTAACAGACCTGCGAGCATTTAGTTTTTGTCCTTATTTGGCGGTTACTTCCAACCTAACCCAATTCCTCGAATTCGTCAACCTTGGGGTTGTCTAATGATTTGAGCAATATCGGGGTCAATTTCTCAGCCTGCCAAGCTCTTGCCCCATGCTCTGTGAGCCAATGGGAAATTGATGTTTCATCTTCACTGGGTTTATCCCAGCACCAACGCTTGACTAAGTCAGGGGAGCAGAGGTGCTCAACAGGAATTTGTACTTCTTCTGAAAGTTGATGCAGGGCACTTTTCACAAATTGCAAGCGTTGATAGGCCTCAGGTCTTTTTTCCAACCATGATTTTGGTGCGGGATAGGTTTCAATTCCTTTTTGTTTAACTGGCCATTGATCAGGAGTTAGTTCTAAGGCCATTTGGAGTTGTTCAAACCAAATAGTGGCATCATTTTTAGCTGGACGATATTTAATACTGGATAAAGACTTTAATTCTTCAACAGTTTTTGGTTTTTTAGCGGCAATTTCAACAATGCCTGCATCATTTAAAACTCGACCCGGTGCAATATCTCTTTCTTTAGCTATTTCATCTCGTTTATTCCAAATTTGTCTCACAATGGCAGATTCAATTCCACCTCGAACTTCATGCATTCCAGAAGTTCGACGCCATGGGTCATTTCTCAAACCGGGGGATTGCCAGTTGCATAGAGAAGCAAATTCTTGATTAGCAAGATCTAGTTTGTTGCTCGCGGAGAGTTTTTCAATCAGGATTTTTCTTAATTGATGTAAGAATTCAACATCAAGGGCAGCATAAATTAACCAATCTTGAGGCAATGGTCTTTTCGACCAGTCAGCCGCTGAATGTTCTTTATCAAGAGTAATTTCTAATTCATCTTCTAAGAGTCCGCCCAAACCAACATGGGGCAGTGACATCAGTCTTGCTGCTAATTCAGTGTCAAATATTTCTCCAGGCTTTAGCCCAAGTTCATAAAGGCATGGCAAATCTTGCGTGGCAGCATGCAAGATCCAAGATTTGTTATTTAACAAATTTCTTAAAGGTGTTAAATCCGTCATGGCAATTGGATCGATTAAATAGAGATCAGAAGTGGCAGTAGAAATTTGTAGGAGATAGGCACGCTGCGAATATTTAAATCCTGAAGCTCGCTCGGCATCTAAGGCATAAGGTTCTGGGAAAGTTTCTAGAGTTTTACAAAAATCTGCTAAAGATTCTTGATTATCTACTAAATGAAATTGTCTGATTGGTTTTGTGATGTGGGTAAGAAAATCAGCTTCTTCTAATGCTATTTCTTCCAGTGACTCCGACATATAGCTCTAGCCAATCACACCAGCCCTCAGAGCAGTTGTAACTAGTGCGGCTCGGTCATGAATACCAGTCTTTTTGCGAATATCTGCCAGCATATTTTTCACTCTGGACACAGGTACTTTAAATGATTCAGCAATTAGAGTTACGTCTTTGCCATGAGATAGAAGTTGTAATAACTTGATTTCTTTACGGGTTAATTTCCAATTCGGCATTTGTCTTGCAATGTTGGTTTTAAAAATTAAAGTCCTAGTTTTCTTAGTAATAATTTGTTTAATACTTACTGGATCTTTTTTAGAAATGAATAAAACAATGTTGTCACAGCCTGCGTTTTTTAACTCTTGAGCAAGGTTTAACCCATATTCAGCTCCAATTCTTTCTGAGACCAGAGCAATTTTGGGGGAGCCATATTTTCTAAAATGAGATCTGATTTGATTTCCAGTGAATAAATGAATCCAGTGGGTAACACCAATTTCCTTGCATACTTTTAAGTATTGATCAATATTTTTATCATGAACCGCAATCAGTGCAGTTAAATTAGTTTTCAAGTTAAAGAATCAGACGTTGAACTTAGCTGGAAAGTTCCAGAGACTTAACTGGAAGTTATCTTGCCTTTTTAATGCGGGACATTCCTGTGGGTAAAGGTTGTAAACCTGCTGCTTGACACAAGAGATCTCCCCAGGCAGCAACATGCAAACCTAATTGCTCAGTCACAGTCCAAGAAGCCCTAATTTCAATAGTTCCATCTAAAAGATGAGAATCTAGTTCGCCATATGACTCAGAAGAGGTTCTAGTAACAGTTCCTGAAAGTTCATTTGCCTTTATTCCTCTTTGCTCAAAACAATCCAGTAACCAAGACCAACCAACTTGAGTCAATAGTGGATCACTTGCTAAATCTGCTTCAACGCGAGCTTTGGTAAAAGAAACCAGGCGTGTGTTTCCTTTCCAAGCATCAACACCTTCTGGATCAAAAAGTAAAACTAAGCGACCATTACTTAAATCATCTTCGCCTTCTAAAACTTCTGCAGAAATTGCTAACGCAAAAGGTGCTAAACGCATTGGTGCTGGAACTTCTTCAGTGGTGATTTCTGGTCTTAGGGGAGCACGACGAACTTCATCTACTAATTGCTCAAATTCAGAATTTTCTATTTTCACTTGTCTAACTGTAAGTGTTACTGGTGTGACAGAAGTGATGCAACGCCGCAAGAGGGTGAAAACTTAATCAGCAGATTTTAAACAAACCGCATTTATGCAATAGCGCAAATCTGTTGGGGTATCAAATCCTTCACCTTCAAAGACATGTCCTAAGTGAGATCCACAATTGGCACAACGAACTTCAACTCTTAATCGACCCATTGAGTAATCAGGCAATTCAATGATTGCCTCTTTTGCTAACGGTGACCAGAAAGATGGCCAACCACAACGAGAATCAAATTTTTCATTGGAAGTAAAAAGTTTTGCATCACAACCTCGACAAACGTAAGTTAAATCCTCACCCTTTTCAACTTCACCACTCCAAGCAGGTTCTGTTCCAGCTTGTCTTAATACGTGGTATTCAAAATCTGATAATTCTGATTTCCATTCTTGATCTGTCTTTTGAACTGGATACTTATTGCCATCAGGCTTTTCATTTGAGATCAATTCACCCATTTAGAATTTGTGCCCTTCGGCTATATAACGCATAAAGACTGTTTGATTTTCTTGTAAAACATGAATTGGTTTGAAATTAACTGGCATTCTAAATTTAGTGCCTTTAAGCAATGAGGTCAATTCAGAGCTTTCAGAAAACTTTGCCACAATTGATAAATCTAATTCATCAAGCAAATTGTTATTAATTAATCCATGAAGCAAGGTTGGCCCACCTTCGCACAAGATTCTTTTAAATGATCGTCTTACTAGATCTTGTTTCACACTTTTTAAATCTAACTCCTTTTGTCCACAGAAAACAAATTCAGCTAATCCCACAAAAGGTCTTATACTTGATTCACTACTTTGAGAAGTATAAATTATTGGTTGTTCGTCATCAGTTCTGGATTTGAACCATTCTTTAGTGAAATTCAAATTATTTGAAACTACCGCAAGTCTTGGTTTTTTGGTAAGTCTGAGTTTCTTTCTCAGTTCTTTGTTTTGTTCATTTATTTTTATATCTAAATAAGGTGCTGATTGAGCAGTTTTTGATCCAACTAATATCACTTCACTGAGTTGACGAAGTAATCTAAAAATTTGTTTATCTGAATCTGTGGAAAGAGAAATTGTGTTTTGATTTTGATCAGTAACACCACCGTCTAATGATTGAACCATGTTGGCTTTGATCCAAGGTTTATTTGGCCAGGGATAAAGATTTAGTAATTCTGAATCAGAAAGTACTTTTTCAGGGGCAGGTGAAATTTGTAGCATCGCTTTACAATTCACCCTTTCTTCTCATTTAGTCTCCACCTGCGGGTATAAAACCTAGGTGGGAAGTTAGTGTTGCTCCTTTGCAAAGCCTAAACCACGGGAGTAACATCTGAAACATGATTAAACACTTAAAGAAGACTTCTTTGCTTTTAACCTCACTATTACTTCTAGCGGGAATGTCCGCTCCAGCCCAAGGTGCCACGACACTTTCTAAAACTCAACAAGCAAAAGTATCTGCTGTGTTTAAAGCCATTGCCTCAAGTAATCCAGATTCAATGAGTTCAACTAGAAAAAATTTGTCCGGTTCTGCAGATCTTGCAGTTTCTATGATTCAAAATTATTACTCAACTGAGAAATACATGCGTTCAGTTTCAACTGTGGGAAGACCATTAGGAATCACTCCAGCTAATGCAGCTGTTGGAACTGCCAAAATCACCAACGGCAAAGTCGTTTTAACGACCGCTGCTCCAGGATTTAGTGGAACCTATTCTGATTTCAAATTCAATAAATCAGGCAAAATTACTTCTTGGTCAATTACTTCAACTGGAGGAAGCAAAGTAAATATTGCTTCTCGAGTTAAATCTTTGCCAAAAGTTACCTGGCAATATGCCAATGACATCAAAGCTGTTTATTGGGGTAAAGGTGTGCAGATGGATTCGGGCACTATTTATCAAGATTCATTAGGTCAATGGATCATTCAACTTTCTGTTACCAATGTGGCTGGTGGGAATAACACTAAATCTTTGATTTCTACCACTGGTAAATACCAATCACCAGATAAAAAATTGTTTGCCACCACTTCAAGTCCAGTTGGTTGCTTTGAAACAGGTCAAACTGTCTATTTCACCTCAGTTGTGCCTACAGGAGCTGTGATCTTGAGTGGGGTTAAAGGTCTACTTGAGGTCCCAATGAGTAACGGCTGTGAAGAAGACGACTCAAATCGCCTCGAAGTGACCATTAAGCCTTAAATATCCACAGGGGCGCGCCTTGCTTGCCCCCAAAGGCAAGCCAGTTGGTAGGGTCTTTAGTTATGCGCCTGAAACGACGCCTGGTTACCCTGACTATTTCGGGAATTTTAGCCAGCACAATCTCAATCTCACCTGCCTACGCAGATGGGATTCCTGACTATCCAGGATCCACTGCTCTTCGAACTGGTGTTGAAAACAGTGCTGTGAAGAAAATGCAAGCAGCATTAATGGAACTTGGTTATGACATTCCTGTTGCCAATGGCAAATACGGTCCAGCAACCACCAGAGCAGTTTCTAAATTTTATGCTGAAAACGGTGACATCGATGATGGCACTTCAGTAGGTCCACTTGGTTGGAACGAAATATTCATCGCCCTTGATGAACAAAGAGCAGTCAATAAATCTGAAAAAGAATATGAAGAAGCCACTAAAGAAGAAGTAGCTGCACAATTAAATCCTGAACAAGCTGCAACTGTTATTCCTGAAGGTCAACGTGGCAAGCAACCTGCTCGCGGAACTTCAAGTAGATCCCTTCCTTACAAGATGCCAGTAATTGGTGAGATTTCAGCTGTTTATAACCAAAAGGGCAGACGTTGGGCTGGCAGAAGACATGACGGAATTGATATTCGTGCACCAAGAGGAACTGTCATCAAGGCAGTGGTGGAAGGCAAAGTTATTTTTGCTGGATGGAAAAAAGCTTATGGTCGTTTGATCATTTTGGAACATTCTGATGGCACAACTTCTTGGTATGCCCACATGTCGAAAAGAATTGCAAAAAAGGGTGAGGTTTTACAACCTGGAGACAAGATTGGTTTAGTGGGAGCCTCAGGTCACACCACAGGATCTCATCTTCACTTTGAAACCCATAACGCAAACGATGAAAAGATTAATCCAGTGACTTGGTTACAAACTCGAGTTTGGAAAGTAGAACCTGCTGCAGATTCTGCTCCTGTTACTCCAGTTTCAGAATCTGCTCCAGCAGAAAAATAACTAAAAATTAGCCTTGGTTAGACTTTGAGGCTTTCTTTTCTTGCTTAGCTGCTCTTTTTTCTTTCAATGATTTTGCAGCAGGTTTCTTTTTGTTAACCTGACCCTTGGATTTTTCACCCATTTATTGCTCCTTTAAGTAGGGTTTCTTACCTAACTTATCTTGGCATGAAAAATGCAATATTTCCCACAATTTCAAGTCCGTTTTAAGTCAAGTCGAATGTGGCATAGTGTTAAGGGTGGGACTAAAAATCAGATACTTAAAGCAGTTATTCATCATTTTGTTAGTTGTGACTTTTACCCACACCACCACAGCCTCGGCGATGACCTTCCCGAAAGATGCTGAAATTGATAATGCCCGAGCTGAAATTGCTCAATCCAAAAAGGAACTAAGCGCTGCTCAGGAAATATTGAAAAAAACCACCGAAGAACTTAACAAAGCGATCGCTGAAGATAAAAAAATTAGAGCAGAGCTGGAAGAAGCCCAAAGGCAAAGAGAGCAAACCATTGCTGAAATAAATGCTCTTATCGCTGAGATTAACCGTGTGCAGGCCCAAATTGATGACATAGTTCGAGCAACTTTTATTGACGGCACTCAACAAGAACTCTATTTAGTTGAAGCCATTCTTTCCTCTGCCGATTCAAATGAAGCATTATCAACATTTAACTCATTGCAGTCTTTACTTGCTAATAGCAGCAAAATTATAAAAATCTTAAACGACGATAAAGCTACCCTTGAAATTAAAGAAAAAGAGCTTGAAGTTAAAGAAGCTGAAATTTCAGAGAAGAAAGCAAGATCGGCTGAAATTGTTGTCGAATTAACAAAAGTACGAGCAAGAGCCGCTGAAGAAGCTGAAAAGATTAAAAAGATTGTTGCCGCACAAGAAGCAATATTGAAAAAACTTGTTCTAGCAGGACTTGCTAGAGGCAGAGCAAATGCTGCTGCACGAGTTGGACCAGGGGATCGAATACTTGGTTCTGACATCTCCAGATGGCAACACGGTGGAAATGCAAAAATTAATTTTGTGAAAATGTATGACGCTGGGATGCGTTTTATTTTCATCAAAGGAACCGATTCACATCCAGATGGTGCTGCTCCTGCAAAGTATTGGTCATCAATTGATTTTCCAGCGGCAAGAGAAGCAGGTTTACTTACCGGTATTTATCACGCCGCTTTAATTCCAAGAGGAATTAGTGCCGATGCTGCCTTTGGTGCAGGTCAACAACAAGCAGATTTGCCAATTGATCATTTGAATTCTCTAGGTGGTTTAGTAGCAGGAGTGTTGCCAATTGTGCTAGATATTGAATCTTTTTCTAGACCTTCAGGGACAAGTGCGGCTGTTGTAACTAATTTTTCTCTAGGTTTTACTGCAAGAGTAAAAGAGCGCACCGGAAAAACTGCAATCATTTATTCCAATTTGAATTTCATCAGAAGTTATTTAAACAATGGTGCATTAACTGCAAGTCCATTGTGGGTGGCTAATTATTCTCAAACTTCAAACCCTGCTTCAACACCATCAGGAGGTTGTTCAAGAACAATTTGGAGTTCATCAGCATGTGATTTGAATTGGACTTTTTGGCAATACACAGATCGAGGTAATGGCCAGCAATATGGAATTCCTAGGGGAAGTCTTGATTTGAACGTTTTTGCTTTTGGATCTAATGAACTTTTGGCAATGGCTGGTTACTAAGTCCTTGGATTTTTCATCATATGAAACTGCTGAAAAAGAGCATTGTTTGCCCAATTGCTCAGTGCTAGCCTTAAATACACCATATCTTCGAATGCAAAAGGATTAATAATGCAATTAGCAACCCGTAGGCAGAATCTAGGAACTGAAACAGCTTTTGCGGTTTCATTAGCAGCTTCTGATTGGAGTGCTAAAGGTAATAAAATTTATCCATTTCATTTAGGTGATTTAAATCTTCCAACTTCAAAAAATATCGTTGAAGCGATGAATAAAGCAATTGCTGATGGCAAAACAGGCTACTGTCCCGCAGCGGGAATACCGCAATTAAGAGAAGCTTTGGCAGAGGATGTGAGTGCGAGAAGAAATCTTAAATTTGATCCAACAAATGTTGTCGTTCAACCTGGTGGCAAACCCGTTATAACTAAGTTCATTCAAACAATCATGAACCCGGGTGATGAAGTTTTGTATCCAAATCCTGGTTATCCAATTTATGAAAGCCAAATTGAATACTTTGGGGGAGTAGCAAAACCATATAGATATGTTCCATCAAGTACTGGTTTCAATATTGATTTAGAACAAATCAAATCTTTAATTACTCCCAAAACCAAGGCAATTGTTTACAACGACTTGCAGAACCCAAATGGTGCTGAGTCCACAGATGCTGAAAGGGAAGCATTAGCTGAAATTGCTATTAAAAATAATTTGTGGGTGTTATCTGACGAGGCTTATTTTGAGATGAGATTTTCTGGCAAATCAAAATCTATAGCTCAACTTCCTGGCATGCTAGAACGAACCGTGATTTTGTACACATTCTCTAAGAAATTCGCTATGACTGGTTGGAGACTGGGAGCTGCAATTGCTCCAGTAGAACTAGCAAACAACATTGCCAAATTAAATACCAATGACGAATCCTGCACCACACACTTCATTCAATACGGTGGGGTCGAAGCAATCAAAGGTGATCAATCAAATGTGCCAGTGATGTTAAATACCTTAAAAGAAAGACGCGACGCTGCGGTTTCTTTGCTTAACCAAATGCCAGGGGTTAAAGTGCACACGCCAGAAGCTGGATTTTATTTATTTCCAGATGTAACAGAAGCAATGGAAAGAAAAGGATTTAGCGAACTAGCCGATTTTGCTCAAGATGCTTTACATAAAACTGGAGTTTCATTTTGTACTCGCCTTCACTTTGGTAGACCGCAAAGCGATGAGAAGCGAAAATATATTCGTTTAGCATTCTCTGGAATCAACAAAGATCAAATCGAAGAAGGACTTGGTTTGATGAGTAAGTGGATCGCCTAAGCGTGGCAAAAATAGTTGTTACAGGAAAAATTCCTGAAATTGCTTTACAAAAACTCAAGCAATCCCATGAAGTAATAAGTTGGGGCGAAGAAACTCCAATCTCACGAGATGAGCTTTTAAAGCGCGTTTCAGGTGCCAATGTGATTGTGTCTTTATTGACAGAAAAAGTTGATGACGAGGTATTAAGTTTAGCTGGCAAAGATCTAAAAGCCGTTTGCAATGTTGCTGTTGGTTACAACAATATCGATGTTGCTGCTTGCAAAAGTAAAAATGTTTTAGTCACAAATACACCCGGTGTGTTAACTGATGCAACTGCAGATATTGCAATGGCACTGATTTTGATGACCACCAGAAGACTTAGTGAAGGTGAACGAGTCATTAGAAACCAAGACCCATGGGCTTGGGGAATGTTTTATATGTTGGGTTCAAGTATTCAAAATCAAACTTTAGGAATTTTGGGTATGGGACAAATTGGTATTGCTACTGCTGTAAGAGCAAAGAGTTTTGGAATGAAGATCATTTATACAAGAAGAAATCGACTTGATGAAAAGGTTGAAAAAGAATTATCAGCACAATATGTAAGCCTGGATGAGTTATTGCAACAAAGCGATATCGTCTCACTTCACTGCCCTTACTCAACCGAAACCCACCATTTGATATCTGATGCCCAATTATCAAAAATGAAGAAAACTAGCTATTTAATAAATACTGCGAGAGGTCCCATTGTTAATGAAGAGGCACTTGCTAATGCCTTACTTAACAACACGATTGCTGGAGCAGGTTTAGATGTTTATGAACATGAACCAAAAGTTAATGAGAAATTGCTTAAATTAGACAATGTGGTGTTGTTGCCTCATCTTGGTTCTGCAACAGTTGAAACAAGAACAGCTATGGCTACAACTGCTGCAAATAACGCATTAGAAATCTTAAGTGGTAATAAACCTTTAAACCCTGTTTACTAGAACAGCTCTAACCAACTAGTTCTTTTTTTGCCTTAAATTCACGATCATGTTTGCAGGGCAATCCTTTGTGGTTGGCATAACATAGATCACAAAGCAATACCAATTGATGGCAGTTATCATTTAAACAGTTTCTGAATGATTTAGATTTTGCTTCACACCTAGCACAAGTTCCAATCAGCTTTACTTCATTACTGAAATCAATAGTGAGGCGATCATCAAAGGTAAATAGGGAACCTTCCCAATGAGATTTGTCGCCATACTTATTTCCATATCTAACAACACCACCTTTAATTTGGTAAACCTCTTGAAAACCTCGATTCTTCATTAAGACCGATAAAACTTCACAACGAATTCCACCTGTGCAATAAGTGATTACGGCTTTGTTTTTTAAGTGGTCATATTTGCCACTTTCTAGTTCAACAATGAAATCTTTTGTTGTGGAAGTATTGGGAATTACTGCGTCTTTGAATCGACCAATTTTTGCTTCAAAAGAGTTTCGTCCGTCAAAGAAAACCACATCATCTGATCTTTCTGCCACAAGTTTGTTTACTTGTGAGGGGCGTAAATGAGTACCGCCACCAATGATTCCTTTTTCTCCCACTTTTATTTCATCGGTTTTGCCAAAGGAGACCAAATCATCTTTAACCTTTATCTTTAATTTAGGAAAGTCATTTCCTGTTCCTTTTGACCATTTGAAATCAATTTCATTGAAACCTGGATATTCTTTGGTGGCTTTAACGTATTTCTTTAAATCTGACATTTTCCCACCAAGGGTGCCATTTATTCCTTGTTCAGCAATAATAATTCTGCCCTTTAAATTTAGAGTCTCACAAAGATTTTTTTGCCACAGCATTAAAGCTGTTGGATCAGCAATAGGGGTGAAGGCGTAATAGAGGATGACTTTGTCTAAATCCATGGGTTTAGTTTATCGCTAAGGAAAAAATGATTAAAATTTATTACTTGTGGTCGATAGAGGACTCGTTATATGTGTCTTTTAGCCTCTCCGAGGCTATATCCACTATTTAGTTGTTTAGTAAAAGCATATACACAAAGACTGACAATTTGCTTTTATGGCTTAAATATGTCCAATATTGACCATAGTTTTATTGTTTATTGTTGATAAACGCTGATTATTTCGTTGGGTTTAGGCTTTTACTGATAGATTCATAGTCATCTGAAATCAGTCTTAAACTGATTCCCACCAATTCGGATCAATGATCTGAGTTGGATAAAAAGGGAAATGGAAAATTCTCGTAAGAGTTCATCCCATCAATCTCGTCATGATTATGAACGCAAATTCAGTATTTTAGGCAAGACTCTTGTGGTGTGTTTATTGGTGTTGGTTCCTTTAATTCAACCAAGTGCTGCACGAGCAGATGATCCTGTCATTCTTGACACATCTTTTGACACAGACGGAAAAGTAACAACACCTATCGGCTTAGACGGTGATGTAGCTTACGAAGTTGTGTTACAAAGTGATGGCAAAATTGTGGCCGCAGGATACTCATATAACGGAACCGATGAGGATTTTGCTGTTGTCAGGTATAACACCGATGGTTCATTAGACACAACTTTCAGTGGCGACGGAAAAGTAACAACACCAATTGGTTCAGGTTTTGAAGTTGCTTACTCTGTTGTGTTGCAAAGTGATGGCAAAATTGTGGCCGCAGGATACTCAGACAACGGAACTAATAACGATTTTGCTGTTGTCAGATATAACACCAATGGTTCATTGGACACATCTTTTGGCACAGGCGGAATTGTAACAACACCTATCGGGTCAAGCGGTGATGAAGGTAGATCTGTTGTGTTGCAAAGTGATGGCAAAATTGTGGCCGCAGGATACTCACACAATGGAACAAATTATGATTTTGCGGTTGTCAGATATAACACCAATGGTTCATTGGACATATCTTTTGACACAGACGGAAAAGTAACAACACCTATCGGTTTACGCAATGATTTTGCTCACTCTGTTGTGTTACAAAGTGATGGCAAAATTGTTGCCGCAGGATCCTCAGACAACGGAACTAATTACGATTTTGCGGTTGTCAGATATAACACCGAAGGTTCATTGGACACATCTTTTGGCACAGGCGGAATTGTAACAACACCTATCGGGTCAAGCGATGACGATGCTTATTCTGTTGTGTTGCAAAGTGATGGCAAAATTGTTGCCGCAGGAATCTCAGACAACGGAACTAATTACGATTTTGCGGGAGTTAGCTATCAGACTGATGGTTCATTAGAAGCGATAATCACAACACCAATTGGTTCAAGTTATGAAGTTGCTAACTCTGTTGTGTTGCAAAGTGATGGCAAAATTGTGGCCGCAGGATACTCACACAACGGAACTAATAATGATTTTGCGGTCGTAAGGTATTCAGCTAACACCCCTGCTCCTGAAGGTGATTCTGGTTCAGATTCTTCGCCCACAACTAAAAAGATCACCCCAGTGGTTGTGAAAAATGCAGATTCGATAACCAATATGAAGAATAAGACTTATTTATCTAAATACTCAATGAAGTTAAAACTAAGAGAAAATAACCTGTTTAAATACAGTGCTAGTGATTCCTTCAAATACCAGGTTTTCAAGTCAAGTAAGAAAAGTTGTGGGATGAGAGGCAACTATGTGATGCGGTATGAAAACTCTAAAACCTGCGATCTGTATATCACTAGAACAAATGCTAAAGGAATTAGCAATAAATATTGGGTAAAAATTAATTACAATAAGTAAATCTTTTAAGTATCTTGTCCCTTTTCTGGTATAAAAATCTTTCTTTATCTCTTTATTCATGCTCTTATTAGATATGGATAAAAAGGTTGATTTGAGAGAATTTATTTCTCCCCGAATTTAACTGAGATTTAGGTGATAGTAAAAGAACAAATATTTAATCATCTGTGATCAATTTGAATAATAATTGATTAATAGACCATATTGTGGTCGATAGAGGACTCGAACCTCCGACCTCATCCATGTCAAGGATGCGCTCTAACCAACTGAGCTAACCGACCAAAG
>Ga0208788_1000217_pt1 | contig 29012 bp, 21 predicted proteins | sample Wag4_2014_7_11_3_FD_187363 | JGI IMG/M metagenome (GOLD analysis project Ga0208788, IMG submission 187363) | Fresh water mixed with fracking chemicals microbial communities from Ohio, USA - Utica-2 Time Series FC 2014_7_11 (SPAdes) (version 2) ...
CATCGTTGCCGCGCACGCGGAGCGGATGCAGCGCTACGCGGATTTTTTGGCGATCCCAAGCGTCTCGGCGATCCCTGAACATGCCGCTGACTGTCGCAAGGCTGCAGAGTGGCTTGCTGCGGAGTTGCGTCGGATCGGCGCTCAGCGCGTTGAAGTGAGTGAGACGGGTGGCCATCCGATTGTGGTCGCCGAACGCGTCGAGGATCCAGCCCTTCCAACGATCGTTGTGTACGGTCACTACGACGTGCAGCCTGGCGACCCGCTCGATCTCTGGAAGACGAGTCCGTTTGAGCCGATCGTTCGCGATGGGCGCATGCTCGGTCGCGGCTCGGCCGACGACAAGGGGCAGATCCTCATCCACCTCGCCGCACTCGAGGCACTCTTGAGCACGCGCGGCAAGCTTCCCGTTAACGTGAAGTATCTCTTTGAGGGGGAAGAGGAGTCGAGCTCGGTGAACCTTGAGCGCTGGATGGCGGCGAATCCTGAGCGCTGCAGTGGGGACGCCGTCATCATCAGCGACACGGGGTTCTTTGACGGGAATCTCCCCGCCCTCACCGTGGGACTTCGTGGAATCACCTACATGCAGGTCGATGTACGTAACTCTGACGTTGACCTGCACTCTGGCGGCTACGGCGGCTCCGTCATCAATCCAGCGAACGCACTCGCCTCAATGATCGCCTCCCTACACGACGAGAACCGCCACGTGACCGTGCCCGGCTTCTATGACGATGTTGTGGAGCTCAGCCCAGACGATCGCGCCGCCTTTGCTGCACTCCCGTTCAACGAGGCCAACTTTCTCGCTGGGATTGATGCCAAGGCGACGCAGGGAGAGGCGGGGTTCAGCACCGTAGAGCGTCGTGGTGGCCGCCCAACGCTTGACGTGAATGGGATCTGGGGTGGCTTTACTGGTGATGGGAGCAAGACGATCATTCCAGCACACGCGCACGCGAAGATCTCCTGCCGACTGGTCACCGCGCAGGATCCAGCAAGGATCGCGCTGCAGGTGGAGGCGGCGCTGAAGGCGGCGGCCCCGCGAGGGCTTCAGGTTGAGGTGCAGAACCTCGGCAACGGATATCCGTTCCTCACCCCGCTCGGCGATCCATATTTGAGTGCGGCCGCGAATGCGTTGAAGGAGACTTTCGGTGCCGATCCGCTCTACCTGCGAGAGGGTGGCTCGATCCCAATCGCCGCGCTCTTCCAGCGTGAGCTCTCACTCCCAGTTGTGCTTCTCGGCTTTACGCCGCCAGATGACAATGCGCATGCGCCGAACGAGTCGATGGATCTTGGAAACTTTGAGGGCGGGATTCGGACAGTGATTCGCGCGCTTGACGCGATCGCGACCCTCCGCTGAGCGCATCGTGCGCATCGCGCTACTCGGCCTCGGACTGATTGGCGGCTCCATCGCGAAGGCGCTTCGCGAGGATCCGGCTGGCGTAGGCCCATTTGATTCGACTGGCGTCGAGATCGCCGCCTGGACGCCAAGTTCGGCCGGCCCGCGCGCGGCACTCGAAGCGGGCGCGGTCGATCACGTTGCGCGGACGATCGCCGAAGCCGTTGACGGCGCTGCGCTCATCGTTATCTGTGCACCACCGATCGCTGCGACGAGCATTCTTGATGAACTTGTGATCTGCAGGCGCAGCGGTCGTCTGGCGGAGGGGGCGGTCATCACCGACGTGCTCTCCACGAAACGATGGATCATGGCCGAAGCGGCGAAGCGAACGCTGCGATTCTGTGGTGGACATCCAATGGCGGGGAAGCATGAGACAGGTTTCGCAGCGGCAGATGCGAGCCTCTTTGTTGGTCGCCCCTGGGTGGTTGTCCCCGATCATCACGGCGCGAGTAGTGCTGCCGCTCTTGTGGAACGGCTCGCATCTAGTTGCGGTGCGAAGCCAATCATGATGGACGCCGATCTACACGATGCGGCCACGGCGGCGGTCAGTCACCTCCCACTCCTCCTCTCCGCGGCACTGGTGAGTGCCGTGTCGCAAGGGGAGCAAGGGAAGGCAGTTGACGGCTGGCGCGTCTCGCATCTTCTGGCGAGCAGCGGATGGAACTCCGCAACCCGGCTCGCGCGTGGTTCCGATGAGATGGGTGCCGACATTCTCGCGACGAATGCGCGGGAGGTACGCCGCCGGCTGCGTGCGCTCCGCGACGAACTCGAGCGATGGGATGCGCGCCTCGCGGCTGCGGAGAATGACCCAGTCGTAGGACGCAACGATATCCGGGCCCGTCTCGCTGAAGCTCGTGAGACGCTTGAGGAGTTGGGGTGAGCCAAGAGCCGGAGCGCACCGACCCCCTTGCACGCGGAGCCGACGAGATGATTTGGGGGATTCCGCGCGAGACCGCGCTCCCGCATGGAGCATGGCGCGGCTTTCGCGCCTTCGCCTCGCGCGAAGCAGGTGAGGCGGAGATCGCACGACTTGAGGGGGCGGTGCAGGTGCGTCCTCGCCGAGAGCTTGAGATGGACCTCGAGTGGAAGCAGCCGATCCCGTACGCGATCGCGATCTTTCGGGATGCCACGAACCGCGCGTTCCTCTTCTGGATGGATCGACTCGAGGGGACGAGCGACCGCCGACTTCACGGTCGTGCCTCGTTTGGTGTTGGGGGGCATATTGGCGCCGCAGACAGAGGGATTGAGGCGGCACTCACGCGTGAATGGAACGAAGAGGTTGCCACGCCAGCACTGCCCCGTTTCACCCCGCTCGGACTGCTCAATGACGACGGTGATGATGTTGGCCGTGTGCACCTCGGGGTGGTCTACCTTGCGCGACTCGCGTCGCCTGAGATTCAGGTGAGGGAGCGAGAGAAGCTCGCTGGTGCGCTCGTACCCCTGGAGGAGGCGGTGGCCCGCGCAGACGAGCTCGAGGGCTGGTCGGCGGCGCTCATCTCACACATTGAGGCACTCGCGACATAAGCGCCTCTTGGTACGCGGCGCGTACCTCTTCGAATGCAGGATGGCGCGATGCCACTCTCCATTGCAAGTAGCACCCTCATCGGGATCCGCGGTGCCCCCGTTGAGGTGGAGGTTGACGTTGCTACAGGGATCCCTGCGGTCCGAATTGTTGGGCTCCCAGATGCCGCGGTTGGCGAAGCACGCGAACGGATCCGTTCGGCCATCCGCTCCTCAGGATTCACCTGGCCGGCACGCCGAATCACCGTAAACCTCGCCCCCGCTGATCTTCGAAAGAGTGGTGGCTCCTTTGACCTTGCGATTGCACTCGGAATCCTTGCGGCGAGTGGTCAACTGCAACTCGCGAGCCGGCAGATTGCCGCGCTCGGAGAGCTCGCGCTTGACGGGAGGGTTCGCGACGTACCGGGCGCGCTACCGCTTGCCCTCCCACTCGTGGCACATCACGAGCGCACCCTCCTCCTTCCAGTGGAGACCGCGGCGCAGCTCGGTGCGCATGCTGGGGTTTCGGCGCACGGTGTTGCGACCCTGAGGGAGGCGGTAAATCTGCTTCAAGGCGCCGCGCCAGTTGTCCATCGGGTGCCAACATCCAGCGGCGATGTTGATCTGCACAGCCAAGAGGATCGTGTTCTCGCGCCAGATCTCTCTTCAATTCGTGGCCAGCCAATGGCAACGCGCGCGCTGTTAATCAGTGCGATCGGACGCCTCCCACTGCTGCTTGAGGGGCCTCCGGGTGTTGGTAAGTCCATGTTGGCGCATGCGCTTCACGGCATCCTGCCAGATCTCACGAGCGATGAGGCGACCGAGGTTGGTGCAATCGCTTCAGCAGCGGGTCGCCTCTCCCCAGTACCGCGACCCCCGCTGCGCACACCGCATCACGATCTCACGGTCGCAGGTTTGATTGGAGGTGGCCCACGGATGACACCAGGAGAACTCACTTGGGCGCACCGAGGCCTCCTGATCCTTGATGAGATCGGGGAGTTTCGTCGTGACACGCTTGAGGCGCTTCGAGAACCGCTGGAGCGCCAGGTGGTTCGCCTCTCGCGTGCTGGGCGATCAGAGCAGTTTCCTGCAGCGGCACTGCTTGTTGCAACAGGCAATCCGTGCGGGTGCGGCGAGCTAGATTCCTTAGTCGGATCGTGTCTCTGCACGCCCCGCGCACGACGTCACGGCAGCCTATCGCTCTCGGCCCCGATTCGTGATCGCTTTGCATTACGTATTCGACTCGGACGGCCAGTTGCACCGATCAGCACGATGCCAACAGGGGGCCTTACAACTGCAGCCGCACGGGAGCTGGTTGCCACGGCGCGTGCCGCGCTGCCAGCAGAAGGAGAGACCTCCAAACGAGTTGACCCGATGCTTCTGCGCGCATACGCACGCGGGCACACGGATCGAATCAGTGGACGCGGCTGGGAACATCTCGCAACGATTGCTTGTGTCGCAGGTCTGCTGGGCGGCCGAGAGTCATTTGGCGAGTCGGAACTCGCCGAGGCGCTGCACTTTATTGGTGCTCGCTGATGCGGAAGATCCTGCCAGGTGACGCGGAGATTCCGTTTCGCCGCCAGGTTCCACTCGGCCTCAGCCCAGACAGAGACCGCCGCCGCCCACTCTGGGTGCACGGCGACCCTTCGGTGTTACGCCTCCCTGCGATTGGCATTGTGGGGACGCGGCAGCCGAGTGCACACGGACTTGCATCTGCCCGCGCGATCGCAGCGACCTGCGTGGCTGAGGGGTGGGTTGTGGTGAGCGGCGCGGCGCGTGGGATTGACGAGGCCGCGCATGAAGCGGCACTCAGCGCTGGCGGGAGAACGATTGGGGTGTTGCCGAGTCCGGCACCTGGGGGGCTGCGCCAGGGAGCACGGCGGCTCGGCGGTCAGATGGTGAACGCCGGCGCGCTGATTTCCGATCGGCCGCCCGGAACTCCGCCCGCAGCATGGAGTTTTGTTGCGCGAAACAGCCTCCTCGCAGCACTCACCGATGGCCTGATCGTGGTTGAGGCACCCGAAGGGAGCGGAGCCCTCATCACCGCTGAAGCTGCGTCTGAATTCGGCCTCCCGCTTGCCTTCGTCACGGCGCCATATGGTGCGAAGAGCGCCGTGGGTGGCCTCTCCTGGCTCGCACGTGCTGCAGAACCCACCCTGCTCCCTCCTGATGTACTCCCACCGCAGTTGCTGGTCGACGATCAGGGGCTACGAGCGTGGCTCCGTGTCTGTGCGGCGTCGTTGCGCGAAGACAGAGCCGTCCGTGCACCTCAGGACACGCTTCCTGTAGCAGCGCCAACGCCCGGCGGGTTGCGTGGTCTGATCCTTCACGCCCTCGGCCGCGCTGGGGCGGCGGGGCTCACTGAGGGGGACCTGCTCGGGGTGAGCGAAGGGGTGGAAGGGGCGCTCCCGAGCGCGCTGACCCTGCTGGCGCTCCAGGGCCTCGCTGAGCAGCGAGGAGGGCGTTGGAGGGTCTGTGAAGGGGCGGTGCTACGCTCTCGCGCATGAGTAAGGGAGTGACGAAGAACTTGGTCATCGTGGAGTCGCCTGCCAAGGCGGCCACGATTGAGCGCTACCTCGGCCCTGACTACACGGTGCTTGCCTCGTATGGGCACGTTCGTGATCTCCCCCAGAAGGCGCGCCGCGCGGCGAAGGGGAGTGTGGCGGCGAAGCGTCCGCGACGGAAGAAGGGCGATCCCCCCGCACCGAAGGCGGCGAAGGGGCTCGGCAGCCTGGCGGTAGATGTGGAGAACGGCTTCACCCCGCACTACGAGATCATTGAGGAGAAGGAGGGGCGCCTCGCCGACATTCGCCGCGCGGCGAAGGGGGCGGAGTCGGTCTGGCTCGCCACCGACCTTGACCGAGAAGGGGAGGCGATCGCCTGGCACGTTGCCGAAGCGCTTGAGATCCCCGAGGCGGATCGGCGCCGGGTCACCTTCAGTGAGATCACCAAGGGGGCGATCCTTGAGGCCTTCAGTCATCCTCGCGCGATCAACCTTGACCTGGTGAATGCGCAGCAGGCTCGACGCATTCTGGACCGTCTCGTCGGATACAAGCTGTCACCACTCCTCTCACGTCTGGTCGCCCCACGCTCTTCAGCGGGGCGCGTGCAGTCGGTTGCCCTTCGACTCGTCGTTGAACGTGAACGTGCCATTCGGGCATTCATCCCGCGTCACTACAGCACGGTTGAACTTGGCATTCGGCCCGCTGTAGACCCGGAGCTCGTGATCCCAGCGAGCCTCGTTGGACCCAAGGGCGAGAACCTTGAGATTGAGCCAGACGTAGCTGAGGCTGCGGTTGCACGGATCACGAACGGAAGTGCCACCGTCACCGAGCGCAGCGAGAGCACGCGGAAGCAGCGACCAGTACCGCCGTTCACCACATCAACGTTGCAGCAGGAGGCTGGCCGAAAGCACGGCTACCGTTCACGCGTCACGATGCAACTCGCGCAGAAGTTGTACGAGGGCGTAGACATTGGCGGTGAGCGCACCGGTCTGATCACGTACATGCGCACGGACTCTCCCACGCTGAGTCAGCAAGCGATCAGCGAATCGGCAGAGGTGATTCGTGTGCGCTTCGGAAACGAGATGGTCGTTGAAGGTGGCCGCCAGTACGCGTCAAAGTCGAAGAACGCGCAAGAGGCGCATGAGGCGATTCGTCCCACGAGCTTCCATCGAACACCAGAAGAGGTTGCCTCCTATCTCGACGACCGCGAGTTGAAGGTCTACACGCTGATCTGGCGCCGCGCAATCGCATCGCAGATGCCTGACAAACTCTCTGCAACCACCACACTCTTCTGGAGTGTTGGAGAGGATCGACTCAAGACAAACGCCACGCGCACCCTTGAACCCGGATTCACCGCCGTCTACCTAGAAGGGAAGGACGACGAAGATGAAGACGCCGAAGCACAACTCCCTGATCTCCCTGAGGGCTCGAAGGGGACGGTGGCAACGGTGGAGGCGGTTGCGCACCAAACTAAGCCAGAGCCGCGGTTCACGGAGCCAACTCTCGTCAAAGAACTTGAGAAGCATGGGATTGGTCGCCCATCAACATACGCGGCGATCATTGAGCGCATCCAAGAGCGGGAGTACGTGGATCGAGACCGCGATAATCGACTTCGTGCCACACGACTCGGCGAAACAGTTTGCGATCTTTTGACCACTCACTTCACCGCGTTTGTTGATCTTGGCTTCACGGCCGGGATGGAAGAGGAGCTCGACGCAGTTGCGGAGGGGCGTGCGGACTGGCGTGAGGTGCTTGGTAAGTTCTGGGCAACCTTTGAGCCGCTCGTCACTGAGAAGGCGGCAAGCATCGGGGCGGGCGACTACCGAAGCCGACCGAGCGAAGAGAAGTGCTCTGAGGGCCATCCAATGGAGGAGCGCCTCGGACGATTCGGTTGGTATCTCGCGTGCAGTCTGTACCCAGAGCACTCCGAGAGAAAATCGCTCTCCAAAGTGATCGGCGATGACACGCCAGGCGGCGACGTCCCCACGCTTGAAGGGGCGGGGCTCCCGTGCCCGCAGTGCGGGGCCGAGCACGGCGGGAAGATGGCGCAGCGACGGAGTCGCTTCGGCTACTTCCTTGGGTGTGATCGTTACCCCGAGTGCAGATTCATTCCGAAGCCAGAGGTCCCTGAGGAGTTCCGCCTCGCCTTTGAAGCCGCATGCCCAGCCTGTGGCGACGAGCATCAAGGGAAGCTGCGCCCACGACGGAACACCAAGAGGAACACGTACTTCTATTCTTGCGATCGCTACCCAGACTGCAAGACGATCCGCCCGCGCCCAACGGGGGCGGTGCATGGCGGCTGCGGGGCGGTCATTGGCAAAGATGACGAAGGGGGGATCTGCACACGATGTGGTGCGCGCGTTGATCTCCCAGAGGGCGAGCTGCTCGGACTCGTGATCACTGGCGGCACACCTGATCCGCTTGCATTCGCGCCGAAGCGTGGACGCCGCGCCGCCGCGGGTGGCGCGAAGGCTGAGGGGAACAAGGCGAAGGCTGCCTCTCGTGCCCGAACGACCAAGTCAAAGGGGAAGCCGAAACGAGTGCCCGTTGGAGTTGCGGTTGCAGATGCCGCTGCGGAGAGCGCAGGCGGCGCACCTGCTCCTGAGGACGAGGCGACCTGATGAGTGGGGGCCGGAGAGCGGCTCCAGTGACGCGTGGCGGAGCGTCCGAATCGGACCCTCGCGTCGCCCCCTTCATGCAGCACCTCGCCGCTCGCACGCTCTCTGTCGCGACAACTCGCTCGTACCGCACAGTCGTGGAACGATTTCTCGCCTGGTCCGATGGAGAGGGGATTGATTGGCGCCAACCTGAACGTGCCGATCTTCGACGCTACGTGGCTCGACTCGGTGATGGCGCGCAGCGTTCAACGGTGCAACAGCGCCTGGCGGCGCTCGGTACGTTCTATCGGTTCTGGGTGCGCCAGGGGAGCGTGCCGAAGGATCCACTGCACGCGCTGGCACGTCCGCAACGGGAGCGACGACTCCCCGACGTCTTGAGCGCGGAGCAGGTGGCGCGCCTCATTGACACAGCCGCAGCTGGTGAGCCGGCGGCATATGCACTGCGAGACACCGCACTGATTGAGCTCCTTTATGGTGCGGGGCTTCGCATTGCAGAAGTCGTCTCAATTGAGGTGAGAGATCTTGATCTCGCGCGGGGCGAGGTGCGCGTCACAGGGAAGGGCGAGAAGGAGCGCGTTGCGCTCTTTGGTGCGCCGTGCGTGCACGCACTCCAGCGCTACCTTGCTGACGGTCGACCGCAGTTGATGGCCTCGTCTGTTGGGACGTCGTCCGCGCTCTTCCTCAATCGGAACGGTGCGCCGCTTGGCGAACGCGGCGCACGCGCGCGACTCGACGCAACGGCGAAACGCGCCGGTCTCCCCGCCGGCTTCCATCCGCACACGTTGCGTCACTCCTTTGCAACACACCTTCTGGATGGCGGCGCGGACCTCCGCGTGGTTCAAGAGCTTCTCGGTCATGAGAGTCTCGGGACGACGCAGGTGTACACCCATGTTTCTACAACGCGGTTGCGAGGCCTCTATGCGTCGGCTCACCCTCGTGCGCGCCGCGGAGGTGGTCGATGACGAGTCAGGCCGTCCGCAACAGTGCCCTCCTCTCTGTTGCCGCCTTCGCATCACGCGTGCTCGGTTGGGTGCGACTGATCGTCCTGCTTGGGGCGTTCGGTGCTGACGGTCGACTTGACCCGTACCTGGCAGCCTTCAAGGTGCCAGACATCATCTATCAGTTGATCGCTGCGGGGCCGCTCTCTAGCGTGCTCGTCCCACTCGTTGTCCGCCTGCGAACTGAGGGTGATCCGGCGCGAGCACACAGGATTATCAGCGCCGTCTTTCTTCTCTTCGGGGCTCTTGCACTTGCCGTTGCGCTCCTCGCCATCACGCTCGCCTCTGGGTTGGCGCAGGCGCTTGCTCCAGGAATTGGCGTCGCCGGGCAGGAGGAGGTGGCGCAGCTGAGCCGAATCTTGGCCCCTTCTTCCGTGGGCCTCGGGATCGTTGCTGTGGCGAGCGTCTGGAGTGCGACAAGTGAGCGTTTCTTCGCCTCCTCGATTGGGCCGCTGGTGTACAACCTCTCGGTCATCCTCTTCACACTCTTCGGCGCATCCACCTTTGGGACGACGGCGCCAGCGGTTGGCACGGTGGTCGGTGCCGCTCTCTTCGCAGCAATCGCGCTGATTGACGCTCGAGCGGGCGGACTTCGGCTGGTGCGGCCGTCGTTTGGTGACCCGCTCCTCCTGCGCGCACTCCGTTCACTAGCGCCACGCATTGGTGGACTCTTGGCGATCCAGGTGGTGCTCACTGGACTGATCGCCGCTGCGAGCACGCTCGGCGCGGGAAGCATCACCGCCTGGTCGTATGCGCTCTCGCTGGTCCAATTGCCACTCGCCATGGTGGCTGGCTCGATTGGCACCGCACTCCTCCCCGTTGCCGCACGCGTGTTGCACACAGAAGGCCGTGCGGGCCTTGCTCGCGTCTCACGCACCACGCTCGGTGCGGCACTCTGGATGCTCACTCCCGTCGCGCTTCTCGGTGCGCTCCTCGCCGCAAATCCCGCGCAGCTCGTGTTGGGAATCGATCCTGCAAGCGCGGTCGGCACACTTCTCGCCGCAGGTCTCAGTTTGCTGCTCCTCAGCCTCCCGATTCAGGGGGTCACCAGTGTGGCGACGCGCCTCTGCTACGGCACAGGGGACACAGCAGGTCCGGTGCTCTGCAGTCTGATTGGCGCGGCAACGATGGCGCTCAGCGTCGCTCCGCTGATTGGCCTCTTTGGATTTGCGGGGCTCGCCGTTGCGGTGCTGATTGGAGAGCTCTTGGAGTCGCTGCTCCTTCTGCTGAGACTTCGCGTGCATCTGGGTGGGCGACTCTTCCGCGATCTTGCAAACCCGATTGGTGCGGTGATACTCGTCGCCCTGGTCGCGCTCGCGATTGCAGCAACACTCGCCACCGCACTCGGCGCGCTACTGACGCGGGAGACACTGATCGTGCGCGCGCTTTCGGACAGCCTCGCCGCGTCCCTTGGACTCCTTGCATATCTCGCCTTGAGCAGGCGGTTCGGCCTAACGGCGGCGACCGCTCCTCTTGATGCGTTGCGTCACGCCACCGCTGCGCTCCGCGCGCGCGTAGGGGCTCGCTCGTGACGCGCGTCGGCACCGCTGGCATTGAGCGCGCTCCCGCAAACCTCTTCCAGGATCCTGTGTTGCGCGCCGAGTGGGATGAGCGTGCGGTCGCTGCGCCTGGTGGCGATATGCACCAGGGGAGTGCATTTGCTGCGGATCGCGTGCGACGAGGAATACGCGTGGTGCCGCTCTATGTGGATGGAGCGCCGCTGTTGGTGACGGTGCGGAAGCTTCCGATCCTTGGGCTCGGCATCGCAAGCATCTCGCGAGGCCCCGCAGTCACGGCGGACGGAGCGCCAGAGGAACTCCTTCAGATCCCTGAAATACTCCGGCGGGTGGCTCACTGGCTGCGTCGTGAGGAGGGGGTGGTGGAGCTGCGCGTTGATCCCTGGGCCCCGGAGAGCGCGTCACTTAGCGATGCATGGAGAGCCGCCGGATTCTCCCCGTGCGAAGAGAGTTTCTTCAGTCGTCACTCAATGTGGATTCGCGCAAGTGCAGCGCGCGGACAGAGCGAGGAGGCGCTCTTCGCGCAGGTCAATGCGACGAAGCGGAACGAGGTGAGTGCGGCGCGCCGTGCTGGCGTGTCCGTCCGTCGCCTTGAAGCGCCTGATGTCGTGCTCCTTGCGAACGTAGCCGACATCGTGAACGAGACTGCAGTGAGGCGTGGCTTTGCAACGATTGACCCAGCCCGAACGCTCCCCACCTGGTCAGATCTGATGCGCGCAGGGCAGATGGAGGTGTGGCTCGCTGAGCTTCCAGACGGCACGCTCGCCGCGGTGGAGACGGCGCTTCGGCATGGTGAACGCCTCACCAGTCATCACGCCGGATCCCGCGATCTTGGCGACCGAGCCCCCGTGGGCGTGGTGCCGCTCTTGCGATGGACGTTGATCAATCAGGCGCGCATCGAGGGGAGGATTGCGGACCTCGGCGGCGCTGACATCGTGGGTCACCGTCAGGCTCCGGAGCCTGGGGATCGCATGTACGGGCTCTACACCTTTAAGCGTGCCTTTGGAGCATCATGGGTCGAGATGAGTGGCGCGCATCGTATTGAGGTCAACCCCCTCGGCGCTCGGCTCCGAGCGGCGCTTCGTCGCGTGGCGGGTGGTGCCCGATGAGCGCGCAGGTTCGGCCAGAGAGAACGATCCGTGCACTCGTGGCGCGACTGCGTGATCGCGGGCTGCTCCACGCGGATGCTGCGGAAGCGCGCGCTGAATCCACGCAGGAGATCACATCAGGGGTGCAGAGTGACTCGCGCCTCATGCGCCCTGGCGGAATCTTTGTTGCAATTCGCGGCGCACGCGCCAACGGCGCAGACTTTGCGGATGATGCGTTTGCCCGCGGGGCGATCGCCACGCTTGCCGAGCCTGCTGAGGCGGAGTTGATGCTGAAGGCGCGAGGCGATCGCGCGCCGCTCGTCATCACGGTGACCCACGCTCGTCGTGCGCTTGCGGAGGCTGCCGCTTGGTGGGAGGGGGACCCGTCCGAAGAACTGATCGTCATCGGGGTGACAGGTACGGACGGGAAGACCACCACAGCAACATTCCTGTCAACGGCGCTCACCGCCGCTGGTATCTCTGCAGGACTCCTCTCAACCGCGATCGCGCGTGTTGGGGGAGTGCAGCGTCCAACCCCCATGCATCAGACCACACCAGAGGCGCCAGCGCTGCAGGCGCAACTAGAAGAGTCGCGACGCGCTGGCGATCGCGCGGTCGTTGCCGAGACCACGAGTCATGGACTTGCGCTTGATCGAGTGACCTCAATCTCTTATGCGGCTGGGGTGTTCACAAACTTCGGCTCGGACCACCTTGATCTGCATGGAACCATCGATGCATATCGCGCGGCAAAGCTGCAACTGATCTCGCGCATCACCGGTTCACACGCAAGTCGTGCAGCGGGGCTTGCTCCACTCGCAGTGATTCGGCGTGCCGACCCCGCGCTTGCACGGTTCGTTGCCGCGGCAGATGCGGCCGGAGTCAGAGTGGTTGATTTCGATGTTGCCGAAGATGGAGCGCTCCTGTTGGACGGTGTTCGGCACGTCGTGAAGTTGCGCATGCCAGGGCGCATCAACGCGCTCAATGCCGCCGCGGCGCTTGCCCTGGTGGCGGCGTGGGGACTCCCGCTTGCGCCAGCGATCGCGGCAGTTGCGGAGGAGCCTGGTCCGCCGGGTCGGAGCGAGCGAGTTGCATGCGGGCAACCCTTCTCAGTGATCGTAGATTTCGCGCACAATGGCCAATCGCTTGAGGCGGCGATTCAGGTGGCCAGATCGCTCGCGACTCCAGACGGGCGTGTCCTCTTGGTGACGGGGGCTGCAGGAGAGCGAGACGCGGGACGTCGATCAGCGATCGGACGGGCGTGCACCGAGGCGGAGCGGGTCTGGATCGCGGATGAAGATCCGCGCGGAGAGAGCCCCGACGTGATTGCCGCCGCGATCTACGCCGCCGCAGAGGCGAACGTGGGCGCAGCGGTCAAGGATCAGGTCACGGTGCTCCATGACCGCAGGGCTGCGATCAGAGCTGCGATCGGCGAGGCGCGGCCCGGCGACGTTGTGCTGCTCGCGGGGAAGGGGCATGAGTGCACGATCGAGCGGAGCGGAGGTGCGGAGGAGTGGGATGAGGTGAGGGTGGCAACTGAGGTGCTCACCTCGCTCGGCTATCCTCAGCACACATGAGCGCAGAACCGCAGCCGATCAGTCGCGAAGGCGCTCGGGCGCCGCAGGTTCCCGACCCGATCGCAAAGGTTCGCGCGCTCGCTCGACCAGTCGCTGATCTGCGCGAGACGCTCCTCTCGAAGGTATCCGCACACCATGAAGATGCAAGCGCAGAAACACTTGTTGCTGCCGCGTTTGATTTCGCCGTGCAGGCGCACGGAGATCAGGTGCGCGCCTCTGGAGAGCCGTATGTGACACACCCGGCGGAGGCTGCGCTGATCCTTGCCGATCTTGGTCTTGATGCGACCACGCTTGCCGCAGCGCTCTTGCACGACGTCCCAGAGGACACCAGCATCACCACGACCGAGCTCGGCGAACGATTCGGAGACGAGGTAGCCACCCTCGTGGACGGCGTCACGAAGTTGAGTAAGTTCTCCGCACTTACCGCGGAAGAGCAGCATGCGGAGAACATCCGCAAGATGTTCTTGGCGATGTCACAAGACATCCGCGTTGTGCTGATCAAGCTTGGCGACCGCCTGCACAACATGCGTACGCTTGCGGCGCTCGGCGTTGAGAAGCAGCGGCGCATTGCGCGCCAAACCCTGGAGATCTACGCGCCACTTGCGGAGCGTCTCGGCATCTGGCAGGTGAAGTGGGAGCTTGAGGACCTGGCCTTTAAGGCGCTCGAGCCCGAGCGGTATCACGAGCTCGCCCGACTTGTTGACATGCGGCGCGATGCTCGCGCTGCATACGTCACGCGAGCGATTGAGGTGCTCCGTCCAGAGTTGGAGCGTGCGGGCATTCATGCAGAGTTCACCGGTCGTGCGAAGCACCTGTACTCCATCCATAAGAAGATGTCCCGAAAGAACACGGACTTCTCTGAGATCTATGACGTCTTTGCGATCCGAATTGTCGTCGAAGACCTCCGCGAGTGCTACGCGGCGCTTGGCGCGGTGCACTCAGTGTGGCGCCCAATCCCTGGTCAGTTTGATGACTACATTGCAGTGCCGAAGAACAATCTCTATCAAAGCCTGCACACGGCGGTGGTCGCCCTTGATGGGCGACCGCTTGAGGTGCAGATTCGAACCCGCTCCATGCACGACGTCGCAGAGGTCGGGATCGCCGCACACTGGCGCTATAAGGATGGGAGCCGTTCGGATGCGGCCTATGACGCGAAACTTGCATGGCTAAGGCAACTCCTTGAGTGGCAGCGCGATGTCACCGATGCATCTGAGTTCCTTGAAGGCGTCCGCCTGGATGTCTTCCAAGATCAGGTGTACGTGTTCACGCCGAAGGGTGACGTGAAGGAGCTTGCGGCGGGAGCTACGCCTCTCGACTTTGCCTATCTCGTCCATACGGATATTGGGCACCGTTGTATTGGAGCGAAGGTCAATAATCGTCTCGTGCCGCTTGAGTATCGGCTCAAGTCTGGCGACATCGTTGAGGTGGTGACCGCGCGTGGCAAGCACGGCCCGAGCCGCGACTGGTTGGCGATTGTTGCGACGCGTCAAGCGCGCGACAAGATCCGACAGTGGTTCAAGCATCAGGAACGCGACGAGAACATCACCCATGGGCGAGAGTCGTTGGAGCGCGAGTTGCGACGTTTGGCGCGCAGTTCGCTTGAGGCGGTTGGCAGAGAGCGCATTGAAGAGGTGGCGAAGCAGCTCAACCAGGGGAACGCGGATGATCTCTTCGCGGCGATCGGCTACGGAGCGGTTGGGCCGCAGCAGGTGGTCTCGCGCCTCGGTGTGGCCTCGGATGATGCGCAGGAGATCCTCCCATTCAGTGTGGCGCCGCAACAGGTTGCCCCAGCGGAGCGCACTGGCGGGATCCGTGTGAAGGGGGTTCCAGATCTCCTCACTCGGTTCGGACGCTGCTGCCGTCCGCTCCCTGGCGATCCAATTGTTGGATTCATCACGCGTGGCAAGGGGGTGACCGTGCACCTCGCAAGTTGCTCAACCTCCTCGTCCGCACGTGAGGCCTCCCGACTGATTGACGTGGAGTGGGAGATCGCACCAGCAACCACTGAGAGTTATCCGGTCACCATTCGCATTGAGGCCTCCGACCGAACTGGGCTCCTCTCCGACATCACACAAGTAGTGGCTGACCAGAAGGTGAACATCCTCGCCGCATCGGTTGGGATGACCGGTTCCGGTAACGCGGAGGTCCTCACCACCCTCGCTGTTGGCTCCATTAGTGAACTGGCCCGCTTGATGGCGCGTATCGAGCGAATTCGTGGTGTGCGCAGCGTGGCACGGGAGCAGCGCCAGTGAGCGGCTTCCAGGCGCCACGCGGGATGCGGGACCTCTTCGGCGCAGATGCCGCAGCCGTCACAACAGTTGAGCGAGCGGCATACGCCGCCGCGGAGGCGGCGGGCTACCAGCGCATCATCTCGCCAATCGCGGAAGAGAGTGCACTCTTTGAGCGCGGTATTGGTGGTGCTACCGACGTGGTTGCAAAGGAGCTCTATCGGCTCGCTCCGCATGCAGAGGATTCCACGCCTCTCGCGCTGCGGCCGGAGGCAACTGCGGGGATCCTCCGCGCGTACATCCAGCACGGCATGCGCAGTGCCCCGCAGCCAGTGCGGCTCGTCACCGTCGCTCCATTCTTCCGTCATGACCGACCACAGAAGGGTCGATATCGCCAATTCACACAGTTCAACGTTGAGGCGATCGGCGACGCTGGCCCTGGGATTGATATTGAGGTGATTGAACTCGGCGCAAGCTTCTTGAAGCAGCTTGGACTTACGGATGTTGAGGTTCACTTCAACTCTGTTGGCTGTAGCGACTGTCGACCTGCCTATGCGGCAGCGCTGCGGTCGCATTTCGCCCCGATTGAAGGAGAGCTTGGAGAGGTTGACCGGACCCGGCTCCGTGACAATCCACTTCGACTTCTGGACTCGAAGGACGCCGCCGCAGTGCGACGCGCGGAGAGCGCACCTGCACTCCCCGGTCACCTTTGTGAGGCATGCGCCGCGCACGCCGACGTCGTTCGCGCGGGCCTTGCCGTTACTAGAGTGAAGGTGATTGATGCCCCGCGTTTGGTGCGCGGGCTGGACTACTACAGTCGCACCGCATGGGAGTACCTCCTCCCTGGAGAGGAGGGGCAGCAGGGCGCACTTGGTGGCGGTGGGCGCTACGACGGGCTGGCGGCGCTCATCGGTGGTGGCGCAACCCCTGCCATTGGCTTTGCGATCGGTGTGGATCGTGTGGTCCATGCGCTTCACGATCGGAAGATTGAGATTGGCGCAGTCGCGCAACCACTCACGGTCATCTGCGGGATTGACGAGGGGAGCATCGGGGAGCGCATTCGGCTCGCCTCGTTGCTTCGGGCTACAGGGTCTGCCGCACGCGCCGACGTTACTCCCCGTAAGATCGGGAAGCAGCTTGAAGGTGCGTCGCGTGACGGAGCGGTCGCTGTCATCATTGTGGAACCCGATGGTCGCTATAGCCTTCGAGCCATGATCGATGGAAAACAGGAAGAGCCGACTGATGAGGCGAGCGTGCTGCGTGCCGTTGCCGCACTCGTGAAGCGAACCTAAAGGAGAGCATGAGCGAATCAGGACGACTCGCAACCGGCCTTCGCAGCGACGTCTGCGGCGCACTGCGCGCGAGCGATGCTGAGCGTCGTGTCCGTCTCGCCGGCTGGATCCACCGTCGCCGGGACCACGGCAGCCTCGTCTTTATTGACCTTCGCGATCGCTACGGCATCGTGCAGGTGGTGGTTGATGCGGCGACTGCGCCAGAGGCACACGCAGCGCTCGTCGATGCACGAATTGAGTGGGTCATCGCGGTAGAAGGGGTCGTCACCCCACGTCGCGCCGGAACCGAGAACGAGAAGCTCCCAACGGGGGCGATTGAAGTGGCGGCCGACTCGGTGCGCATCCTCTCACAGTCAAAGACGCCACCCTTCTACATCAATGAGCCAGATGCGCCGATTGACGAAAGCGTCCGCCTGAAGCACCGCTATCTTGACCTCCGGCGCGAGCCGTTGCGAGATCGACTCTTGATGCGTAGCGCCATGGTGCAGGCGATCCGCGAAGTGCATCACGAGCACGGCTTTGTTGAAGTAGAGACGCCGATCCTCATCAAGTCCACACCAGAAGGCGCGCGCGACTTCATCGTGCCATCGCGGCTTCAACCGGGGAGTGTCTACGCCCTCCCGCAGTCGCCCCAGCAGATGAAGCAGCTTCTGATGGTGGCTGGATTCGACCGCTACTTCCAGATCGCGCGCTGCTTCCGCGACGAGGATCTACGCGGCGACCGTCAACCAGAATTCACCCAGCTCGACCTTGAGATGAGCTTTGTGGACGAGACGAGCGTGCGCGGCTTTGTTGAGCAGATGGTGATTGAGGTGACAAAGCGCACCAGGCCCGACCGACCGATGCAGCAGCTCCCATTCCCCGTCTTCACCTATGAAGAGGCGTTGGAGCGTTACGGATCAGATAAGCCCGACCTTCGCTACGGAATGGAGCTGATCGACCTTGGCGCCGCACTCCCCGCCGCAACCGGCTTCAAGGTGTTTGATGATGTTCGTGCCAGCGGTGGCCGCATCCGCGCCATTCGCGTCCCTGGAAAGGGTGGCGTTGCGCGCTCAGAGATTGATGACCTGACTGAACGCGCGAAGCGCCACGGCGCGAGCGGGCTTGTCTGGATTGCCCTGCAGCCAGATGGTGAGATCAAGTCGCCGATTGCAAAGTTCCTCTCGCCAGAGTCGGTTGAGGCGATCTGGAGCGCGAGTGGCGGCAAGAGCACCGCGCCGGAGGGAGATCTCATCCTTGCTGTTGCTGGTGAGCGTGTCCTCTCTGCAGAGGTGCTGGGACGCCTTCGGGTGGAGATCGCACTTGAAGCGAACATGGCGGATCCAGAGATCCTCGCCTTCTGCTGGGTGCACCGTTTCCCGATGTACCAATGGGATGCGGAGTCAAGCCGCTGGGATGCGACACACAATCCGTTTAGCGCGCCAGTGCCCGAGCATGTGGAACTGCTCGCCACAACCTCAGGGGATGTGAGCAAGCGTTCGGCTGGCGATCCAGCGGGCGGGGCACTCGCGCAGCAGTATGACGTGGTGCTTAACGGCTGGGAACTTGGCGGCGGATCCGTGCGCATCCATGATCGTGCGCTGCTCGAGCGTTCATTCGCGCTAATGGGGCACTCCCTCGACGATGCGCGCGCAAAGTTTGGCGCGCTCCTTGACGCATTCGAATATGGCGCACCGCCACACGGCGGCATCGCGATCGGTGTTGAACGCTGGGCGGCACTCCTTGCGAATCAGGTCAACATTCGCGAAGTGATGGCCTTCCCGAAGACGCAATCGGGGAGTGACCTAATGCTTGAGGCCCCGTCAGAGCCTGACGCGAAGCAGTGGAGTGATCTTGGCCTCGCGGTGAAGCCGCAGAAGTAGCGCAGGGCCGACGGTAGTGAGTGGCGCGCATGCCCACCCTTAAGATCCGCGGCGCAGAGCTTTACTTCGATACGTACGGCGAGCCAGTCCGTGGTCGTGACCCCATCCTCCTGATCCACGGCTCGTACATCACTGGATCTGTCGACTGGAGCGGGGTGGCGCCGCGCTTGGCGCAGGAGTTCCAGGTGATCGTCCCAGACTGTCGCGGTCACGGGAGGAGCGACGATCCTGCTGGCCGATACTCGTTTCGCGAGATGGCTGCCGATGCTGCCGCACTGATTCGTGCCCTCGGCCACAAGCAGGCGCACGTAATCGGGCATAGCAATGGTGGCAACGTGGCGCTCGTGACGTTGATGGAGCATCCCGATGTGGTAGCGAGCTGTATTCCTCAGGCTGCGAATGCCTATGTGAGCGCAGACCTTGTGGAGCGGATTCCGAAGAAACTGGATCCGGAGCGTGTGCGAGTGGAGGATCCTAGCTTGATGATGGAGATGATTGAGCTCCATTCAGCACGTCACGGCGTCGACTATTGGGCGACCCTCCTTCGTCGTACGGCCGCAGAGATCGTCAGCGAACCAAACTACACCGCACTTGATCTCGCTCGCGTGCAGCGACCAACACTCGTGATCGAGGGTGAACACGACGCAACTAATGCTCCGGCAGCGCACGGACGCTTCATGGCGCAGCACATCCAAGGGAGCCAGCTCTGGATTCCGGTCGGTATTGGTCACAACGTGCACACCGAAGCCCCCGGGGAGTGGTGCGAGCGCGTGCTCGAATTTCTTCGCGCCGTCCCTGCAGTGCAGCGTCACTGAGCGATAGCGCTGTGCAGTCCCGGGTCGTGCGCCTTGAACTTGTAAACCCGTGGAGGATCGCGCACGGGGTCTCTACTGAGCGCTCAACAGTGATCCTTGAACGTGATGGCGGATATGGTGAGGCGGCGATCGTCCCTTACCTTGGAGAGTCGAGCACTGAGATCCTTGCGGCACTCGCCTCGTTTGGTTCAAATCACCTCGAGCATGTCCGCGTTGGAGTCCGAGGAGACGGAGTCGATTCAATCACGTCTCGAGGTGCACAGTGTGCGGTTGATCTCGCCCTCTACGATGCGGAGGGTCGGGCACGGGGAGAGCCGCTCTGGAAGGTTCTTGGCATCAACGCAGCATCTCCGATTGAGACCTCGTTCACGATCGCGATGGATACCCCAGATGAGATGGCAAAGCGGGCCCGTGCGGCGGAGGCGTCGATCCTCAAGCTCAAGATGGGTGGAGTTGACGATGAGGCGTGTGTTGAAGCGGTTCGTGGTGTCACGAACGCGACGCTACGACTTGATGCGAATGGAGGGTGGAGCCGTGAGGAGGCGGCGCGCCTGATTCCCCGTCTCGCTCGGTTCAAGATTGAGCTGGTGGAACAGCCGCTTGCGGTCGCGGATCGTGACGGTTTCGCGTGGCTCCGTGCCCAGCAGGTCGGTGTTCCGATTTTTGCCGATGAGAGCGTGAGCACAGTGGAGGGCGTCGACGCCCTGGCCGAGAGCGTTGATGGAATTGTTATCAAGTTACGGAAGTTTGGCGGGCTTCGTCTCGCACATGCGGCGATTGAGCGGGCGCGCAGCCTTGGCCTACGAACGATGATGGGGTGCATGATCGAAAGCTCACTCGCTGTTACCGCGGCGGCGCATCTTGCCTTGCGCTGCGACATCGCGGACCTTGATGCGCCGCTGCTCATTCGCAACGATCCGTTCAGTGGGCTTACGTACCGTGGATCAGCGGTGCTTCTGCCGCCAGGGGCAGGAATCGGTGCTGTTCCGCGTGGAGGCAACTAGGAGGCGTCGCCCCCGCGTCGCTCCCACGGATCAATCGCGTGTCTGTCCGCGGGCGGTGCCTCGAACCCAAGGCGAGTCCTTCCGTCTGATGGTGTGATCGCCGCTTCGTCACCGCATTCGACCCCCGTGCCAGCAGAAGTTGTTCCTGAGGAGAGGAGCGCAAGCGGGGTGAGGCGCACCGGACCCACAGCACCGTTGTGCGCGGCATGCAACGTCTCATCTGGGGTGCGTCCGTGGGCCGCGATCAGCGCTGTGATCGTCTCCGGATCAACCCCCGCATGTGTCACGGGGAGCGAGAGGAGTGCGGTGGTCCCCCCAACGAGGCGGAGCGCCTCAGCGCCCGCCGCCTCTGCAGTGCCAGCCTCCGTGCGCAGAGCGAGCGGAGCGAAGTCCACCGCTCCGGTGAGTCCGGCGACGAGGATCGGGTGCGCGCCGCCAGACCAGGCCGCCTCGATGAGGCGACTCAGGGCAGGAGAGGGGCGGTCGCTCACGAGGGAGGTGTCGCTTGCGAGGATCAGCGCGGCAACGGTCATGCCTAAAGTATACGCAGGCGCGAAGCGTGCGAGAATCCTCATATGACAGCCCTAAACGCCCCCGCAAATCTCGTCGCCCAGACGGGCATTCGCACCGTTGGCATCGTCGCGCACGTTGACCATGGGAAGACCACGCTGGTGGACAGCCTCCTGCGCCAGAACGGCGCCTTCCGCGCCAACGAAGAGCTCGTAGAGCGCGTGATGGATAGCGGCGATCTTGAGCGCGAGAAGGGGATCACGATCCTTGCGAAGGAGACGGCGATCCAGTTCAAGGGCGTACGCGTGGTGATTGTGGACACTCCAGGTCACGCCGACTTCGGTGGCGAAGTGGAGCGCAGCCTTCTCGCCGTTGATGCGGTGCTCCTGCTCGTTGATGCCTCTGAGGGCCCGCTCCCACAGACGCGCTACGTCCTCTCAAAGGCGCTCGCGCGCTCCCTCCCGGTGGTGCTCGTCATCAACAAGATCGATCGCGCCGACGCACGCATCAAGGAGGTGATTGACGAGGTCTACGAGCTCTTCCTTGACCTCGGTGCGAATGAGCAGCAGATCAACTTCCCGATCGTCTACACCAACGCCCGCGCCGGCACCGCAACGCTCGATCTTGCGAAGCCTGGCACGGACCTCATCCCACTCTTGGACGTGGTGCTTGAGACTGCGCCGGCGCCGATGCACGAACCTGGCCACCCGTTACAGGTGCTGATCACGAACCTTGCGGCAAATGACTTCGTTGGGCGCATCGCCGTTGGACGCATTCGCAACGGGATCGTGCGCAAGGGGGCGAAGATCACCATCCTCCGCGAAGAGAGCGCGATCAGCGGGACGGTGACGTCCCTTACGCTGCCGATGGGGATTGAGCGTGTTGAGGTTGCTGAAGCTGGACCCGGTGAGATTGTTGGCATTGCAGGTCTCGCCGATGTTGAGATTGGCGAGACGATCACCGACCCTGCAGATCCGCGACCGCTCGAACGACTCCACGTTGATCCGCCAACACTCCAGATGACGTTCGGCGTGAACACGAGCCCGATCGGTGGCAAGGATGGAAAATTCCTTACGTCGCGCCAGTTGAAGGCACGCCTTGAGAAGGAGGTGCTCGGCAATCCGGCGATTGAAGTGAGTCCAACTGATACGGGCGAAGCGTTCCAAGTGCGTGGACGCGGCGAACTCCAACTTGCAATCCTGGTGGAGCAGATGCGACGCGAAGGGTTCGAGCTTGAAGTGTCGCGCCCTGAAGTGCTCTTGCATAAGGGGCCAAGCGGTATTGAGGAGCCTTTTGAGCAGCTCACCATTGACGTCCCTGTTGACTTTGTTGGTGTGATCACGGGGATCATGGCGGAGCGTCGCGCGCGCATGGAGAACATCCAGCACGGCGCAGACGGCCGAGCCCGCGTTGACTTCCTGATCCCAACTCGTGGCCTGATCGGCGTTCGTGGTCGTATCCTGACCGAGACGCGCGGCACCGCGCTCATCCACCAGCTGAGTGCCGGTTACAAGCCGTGGGTTGGCGAGATCCCACACCGCACGAATGGCTGCCTCATCTCTGACCGTACAGGCGTTACCACGGGCTACGCCCTCTACGGCATTCAGGAGCGCGGCGAACTCTTCGTTACAGAAGGGGAGCAGACGTACGAGGGACAGATCATTGGCGAGAGCGCCAAGCCTGGAGACATGGATGTGAATGCGGTGCGCGAGAAGAAGCTGACGAACATGCGCACCCACTCGCACGACGAGGCGATCCGACTCACGCCGCCGCGACGCATGGCGCTTGAAAACGCGCTTGAGTTCATCGGCCCTGATGAGTTGATTGAGGTCACCCCATCGGCGCTTCGACTGCGCAAGCGACTCCTCAACGAAAACGATCGTCGTCGCGATGCTGGCCGGCGCGCCGAGATGCGCGAGGCGAACTAGTTCTTCCGATGAGCGCTGCGCGGATCTTCGCCGATCACGCTGCAGGTTCGCCTGTCCGAACAGAGGTCGCAGAGCTGCTTGCATCCCTGTACCGCGACGGGATTGGAAATCCGAACGGCGGTCATGCTGAAGCGCGACGCGCCCGTGCGCTCCTTGATGAGGCGCGCGCCTCGATCGCGGAGGCGTTCGAGGTGGAGTCGCGTCAGGTGACCTTCACGGGGAGCGCCTCCGAGGCGCTCGCGCTGGCGCTATCCAGCGAGATCTCCGACGCAGGGATTCTTCTGACAACGGCTGCGGAGCACCGCGGCGCACGGGCACTCGCCAATCGCCATCAGGCTGCGGGAGGGTCCGTCGAGCTGATCCCAGTGAGCACAAGCGGGGCGTGGCATCTGGACGGTCTCCGTTCGCGTCCAAACGCCGTGGGACTCCTGGCGATCTCGTCAGGCGAACTTGGGACCGAACAAGACCTCGCCGCGCTCCGAGCGTTGTGGCCCGAGTCTGACTCAGGCGCGCTGATCCTTGATGCCGTACAGGCGGTCGCGTCACGTGCGTTGCGATTTCCTGAGACTGGCGCGACCCATCTCGTCATCGGTTCTGCAAAGCTTGAAGGACCAGCGGGTATTGCGGCCCTGATCTCAGCACCTGATCGCCGCCTGCAGCCACTTGTCCCGGGTGGCGGACAGGAGAGAGGGCGCCGTGGCGGAACTGAAGCGGTGCCTCTCGCTGCAGCGTTTGCGCATGCCGTCACGCTGACGGCACGTGAACGAGAGGGGACACGCCGGCACTTGAACGCACTCTCCGATGCGTTTGACGACGCGCTTGGCGCGCCAGAGGGTCACGGGCTGCGTCCTACTGGCCCCGCTGATCGTAGGAATCGACTCCCCGGACATCACTCGTACGCCGCGAGCTGGGCCCTTGGTGATGACCTCGTGGCCGCTCTTGATCACGCGGGTCTCGCCATCTCAACAGGATCTGCCTGCATCAGCGGCTCACGCGAACCGTCAGAGGCGCTCGCCGCCTGCGGTCTCTCCGATGACGAATCACGCGGCGGGATTCGGATCTCCTTCGGTCGAACGAACAGCATTGGCGAAGCAGAGCGTGCTGCGGCGATCGTTGCAGCAACATGTGCGCGAGTCCGCGATCAGGAGCTCACTGGGGTGCGATCCACATGAACGCACTAGGACTTCCCAGCGGGTGGCTTGCCGAGCCGGAGGCGGCGCAGTCGGAGCGAGTGCTCGTTGCACTCTCTGGTGGCGTAGATTCCTCCGTTGCAGCGGCGCTCCTCGTAGAGGCTGGACACGAGGTTGTTGGTGTGTGGATGCGACTTCACGATGCTGCTGATCGGGTGGATGGCGGGAGGAAGAGTTGTTGCACCCTTGATGCGGCGGACGATGCGCGACGCGTGGCGGACCAGTTGAAGATCCCATTCCACATTCAGAACCTTGAGCGTGAGTTCGCCGATGCGGTGCTCGAACCATTTGTTGGCGCGTATCTCGGCGGAGAGACGCCGAGCCCCTGCGTTGGTTGCAATACCGCGGTGAAGTTCGGCGCGCTCGTGGGGAAGGGGAGTGCGCTCTTTGGCTGCGAGGCAGTTGCCACCGGCCACTATGCGCGACGCGCGGTGAGCGCCGACGGCGGGTCCTGGCGCTTGCGTACTGCAGTGGATCACGACAAAGACCAGACGTATTTCTTGCATGGCCTCCGCAGCGAAGCGATCGCTCGGGCGCGCTTCCCACTTGGGGGGATGACAAAGCCGGAGGTTCGTGAGGTGGCACGCGCGCGCGGACTCCCAACGGCGGAGAAGCCAGAGAGCCAGGAGATCTGCTTTGTCCCAGATGGCGATTACCGTTCGCTCTTGCGCACGCGCGGCTGGGAGCCACAGCGCGGAGAGGTTGTAGACGAGAAGGGTGAGGTTGTCGGCACGCATGAAGGGAGTGCAGGATTCACCGTTGGCCAACGCCGTGGACTCTCCGTGACGGGAGGGGCGCCGCGCTACGTCAGCGCGATTGATCCGCGGACGAATCGCATCACGATCGGCCGCCGCGAATCACTTGAGCGCAGAGAGATCCAGCTGACGGGGGCCGCCACTCCGAGCGGAGAGTTGCCTGCTGGCGTAGTACTTGATGGTGCGGCAAGGATCCGGCATCGCGGAGTAACGGCGCCGGGGCGCTTGGTTAGTAAGGGGGGCGGCGCAGCAACACTGGAGTTACGCGATCCTCTCTGGGCGCCATCCCCTGGCCAGACGGTGGTGCTCTATGACGGAGAGACGCTTGCCGCTGGCGGTCAGATAAGCGCTCACGCACCACTGCATGCTTGAGCCTGCGCCACTCTTGATTGGTCTGACGATTGCGGTGGCGACACTTGCTGGGCGCCTCCTCGCGGTCCGGGCGCTTCTCCCCATTGCGATCGCTGCCGCGGGGGTCGGTGCGTTGCTCGGACAACTCCTCGGCGAGCGAGTCCTTGGTGGGCTGATCCCAATCGGCGGTGTGGCATGGCCCGCCCCACTGATCGGCGCACTGATCGTTGAGCGACTCGCGGCCCGCATCGCGAGCGGCTGGGAGCGTGGTCGGCAGCCCTGAGGGCGACGGAGCTCGTGGATCCCTCTGCTACGCTCGGTTCATGAAGCGAGACCCACGGATTCCTTCATATGGCGCCGCCGAACTGCGGTCGCGATTCATCGCCTTTTTTGAGGCTCGCGGGCACGCCGCCGTGCCGAGTGCCTCGCTTCTCCCTGCAGGAGATGCCACCCTCCTCTTCACGAACTCTGGGATGGTGCAGTTCAAAGAGCTGTTCAGTGGTGCAGAGACGCGCTCGTACACCCGAGCCGTTGACTATCAGCGCTGCCTTCGGGTGGCGGGGAAGCACAACGACTTTGAGGAGGTTGGGCGCACGCCTCGGCACCATACCCTCTTTGAGATGCTCGGGAGCTGGTCGTTCGGCGATTACTTCAAACGTGACGCGATCCTCTGGGCGTGGGAGTTCTTGACGGTAGAGCTCGGCATCCCAGCCGACCGGCTCGCCGCGACGATCTATTCCGATGACGAAGAGGCAGCAGCGATCTGGCGGGACGAGATTGGCCTCCCCGCGGAACGCCTCGCTCGCTGGGGGAACGTAGAGAAGGGTGACGATGCCAACTTCTGGCGCATGGCCGAGACCGGACCGTGCGGCCCATGTTCGGAGATTCACTTTGATCGCGGCGCTGAACTCTCCTGTGGTTCGACGTGTGCCCCCGATCACTCTGAACAGTGCCCGCGTTGGCTAGAGATTTGGAACCTTGTCTTTATGCAGTACGAACAGCACGCGGATGGTCGGCGTACCGAGCTGCCATTTAAGAGTGTCGATACTGGGATGGGTCTCGAGCGACTCGCCAGCGTCAGTCAACAGGTGCTTTCGAACTATGACACCGACCTCTTCCTCCCAATCCATGCGCTCTTGCAGAAGATCACCGGTCATGACGGAGCGACGTTTGAGAAGCAACGGTTCAGCTATCAGGTGATTGCTGACCACTCGCGTGCGGTGACATTCTTGCTCGCGGATGGCGTACGTCCAGGGAATGAGGGGCGAGGCTATGTGTTGCGCCGCATCATTCGACGTGCGGTTCGCCACGGACGACTTCTTGGGGTTGAGCGTTCGTTTCTCCCTGAGGTTGCACGTGCGGTCATTGAGATTATGAGCGAGGCATACCCATACCTCCGTGAGAGTGAAACGGTTGTTGTGGAATCACTTGAGCGTGAAGAGGCACAGTTTGCACGGACGCTCGACGGCGGGTCGGCCCTCCTTACCGATGCGTTGGCGCCACTCGCAAAGGGGGCGAGCGCGGTTGGGATGCGCGCCGATCAACTCCCTGATGGTGCGCCGCAACTTGACGGAGGCGTCGCCTTCAAGCTTCATGACACGTTCGGGTTCCCTATTGATCTCACCGTTGAACTCGCCGCTGAGCGGGGCGTTGCGGTGGACCGTGCCGGATTCGACGCGGCGCTCGCAGAACAGCGAGAGCGCTCTCGTGGCGGGAAGAAGGCGGAGCTTGCCGAGCACGCCGCCTCCGTTGCGCAGCTGGAGGAGATGCTCCGAGCCGTTGGCGAGACGGAGTTCATCGGGTACGAACATCTTGAGGGGATCGCCACGGTGAAGGGAATTCTGACCGAGTCGGGGAGCGCGGCGCGCGCCGAAGCGGGGAGTGCGCGACTTGTGGTTGAACGAACCCCCTTCTATGCCGAACGTGGCGGCCAAGTTGGCGACCAAGGCGAACTGCTCGGGACGAACGGGGCAACGATTGGCCGCATCACGGACACGCAGCGACCAGTTGGCGCAATGACGCTGCACGAGACGGAGCTGCGTGAGCCGATCGCCGTAGGTGACAAGGTCACGCTGCGTGTAGACGCGCCGCGGAGGGAGGCAACGGTCCGTAATCACACTGCGACCCACTTACTTCATCGTGCGATCCGCATCGTTGCGGGCGCCGATGCTAAACAGCGCGGTTCACTCGTCCACCCTGAATACCTTCGGTTTGACTACCCGCTCGACCGTGCCTTGACGCGCGACGAGCGCGACGCGGTTGAGGCCGAAGTTCAGCGCGCGATTCGGTCCAACATACCGATTGTTGCGGCGCAGATGAGCATGAAGGAGGCGGTGGACGCTGGTGCGGACGCCTTCTTTGACGAGAAGTATGGCGAGCGCGTTCGTACTATCAGGATGGCGGACTACTCCCACGAGCTCTGCGGTGGCACCCACTGCAGCGCAACAGGCGAGGTAGGGAGCTTCGTCATCACCTCTGATCGCAGCATCGGTTCGGGCCTACGTCGCATTGAAGCCTTGAGCGGCCCAGTGGCGGACGAGTATCTGCGCGCACGAGTGAAGAGCGTTGAGGCAGCGGCCGACCTTCTTGGACTCCAGGATCAAGAGCTGCTCCTTCAGAAGATCACCCAACTCCAGGCGGAGCTGAAGGGCGCGAAGCGCCGGGCACGTGAGGGTGGCGCGCAGCGCGTTGACCCTGCCGCGCTGGTCGCAAGGGCGGCGAGCGCACCTGCTGGCCACCGAGTCCTCATTGCCAGTGTTGACGTGGAGGACGTTGAGGAGCTCAAGGAACTCTCGAATCAGCTTCGTAAGCGCATGGGCCCTGGCGTCATTGCCCTCGTACGTTCAGGAGGAGCGCCAGACATCCTTGTTGTCGTTGAGGGGGTTGATGCAGCGGTGGCCAACGCAGGGAGCATTGTTTCGGTTGGCGCGGTGGCAATCGGCGGGCGCGGCGGCGGAAAGGCGAACATGGGCCAAGGGCGTGGCGCGGAAGGGAGCGATGCGGCACTCGCGATTACAGCGATGGCGGCTGCTCTCGGCGTCCCCGCAACCGGCGCTGCCGAATGAGCGGAGTTGGTCGGCGACTCGGGATTGATCTTGGTGATCGACGCATTGGTCTCGCCGTCGCCGTTGATGATGCCCCGCCTCGTGGCCTCCCAACGATGATGCGAGCGGAGCGTGCCAGCGCGGATGCGGCACGACTTTCCGTCATTTGTGGTGAACAACGCATTGAACGACTCGTGATCGGACTCCCGCTCCACAGTGATGGACGAGCGAGCACGCAGGGTGAGAAGACGCTCCGCTGGGCAGATGAGGTTGCGGGTCAACTTCGCCTGCCAGTGTTGTTCATAGATGAGCGCTACTCGTCAGAGCGTGCCAAGGAGCGGGTGGGTCGGCAGGGGGGTGGTGCAGGCGGTGGTGAACCTGGCCCACGTCGACGCGCGGCATATCGTGCATCCCTTGACCAAGCGGCAGCTGAACTCATCCTCGAGGACGAAGCCGATCCGAGCCTTCACGTCGATCCAGGCCTGATTCGCGCGGCGGGCGAGGCGTGAGCGCAACGCGTCGACTTGCGCTCCTCGCCACGTTTCTTCTGCTACTTGCCGCGGGTCGTGTCGCGGCCCCTTCCATTCTGGGCGACGCGCTCATCAGCGCTGGTCTGCGTTCACCTGGGATCCTTTCGCTCCCACTGATTGGTGACATTGCGGTTGAACGACTCGGGACGAGAATTTCCGCTCCCGCGTCTGACGACACGTCGCTTGTGAGGGTAGAGATCGCCGCAGGGAGTAGTACCGCTGCGATCGCTGAGCAACTCTATTCCGCGGGGCTGATTGCTGATCCAACAGGATTCATCGTGGCGGTTGGCCGCGCTGGGTTTGAGGGGCAGCTG
>Ga0208788_1000218_pt1 | contig 29006 bp, 25 predicted proteins | sample Wag4_2014_7_11_3_FD_187363 | JGI IMG/M metagenome (GOLD analysis project Ga0208788, IMG submission 187363) | Fresh water mixed with fracking chemicals microbial communities from Ohio, USA - Utica-2 Time Series FC 2014_7_11 (SPAdes) (version 2) ...
GATCTCCTGCAAACCAAAGCGGCCATCAATGGCTGCAAGGTTGCAATGGCAGAACTTGGCATCCGACTGCCGTTGTTTGTTGAGGTGACCGTGGAAACCACCGGCACCATGTTGATGGGCTCAGAGATTAACGCAGCCCTCACCGCCCTCGAGCCCCTCGAAATCGACATGATCGGGTTGAACTGCGCGACCGGACCGCAAGAGATGAGTGAGCATCTCCGCCAGCTCTCGCAGCATTCGACCATTCCGGTCATGGTGATGCCAAACGCCGGACTTCCCGTTCTCACGGCAACCGGAGCCAGCTACCCGCTGGGACCCGAGGACTTAGCCATTGCGCACGAGCAATTCGTCAAAGAATTCGGCTTGTCGCTGGTCGGTGGTTGCTGTGGAACAACACCCGCCCACATGAGTGCGGTGGTCAAGCGCCTCGGCGGTAAAGCCCCGGGCGATAGAGCTCCCCAGCCTGAACCCGGTGTTGCGAGCCTCTACCAACACGTGAGTTTGACCCAGGACAACACTTATCTCGCCATCGGTGAGCGCACGAACGCCAATGGCTCCAGGGCGTTCCGGGACGCTCTGCTCGAGGGGCGGATTGATGACTGCGTCGAAATCGCAAAGAAGCAGGTGCGTGACGGCGCTCACCTACTGGATGTTTGTGTTGACTACGTGGGCCGCGACGGTGTTGCCGACATCAAAGAGATTGTGACCAAACTGGCCAGTGCGTCAACACTGCCGCTCGTGATTGATTCCACCGAGCCAGCCGTCATCAAGGCAGGTATGGAACTGATCGGTGGGCGGCCCGTTGTGAACTCTGTCAACTTTGAAGATGGTGATGGCCCGGGTTCACGCTTTGCCACAGTCATGCCACTGGTCAAAGAACACGGGGCAGCGGTGATCGCACTCACTATTGATGAAGAGGGCCAAGCGCGAACAGCGGCTGACAAAGTCCGTATCGCGAGCCGTCTGGTCGACACTCTGGTAGATGAGTGGGGTCTGCGGGTTGAGGACATCATCGTCGACACCTTGACCTTCCCCATTGCAACGGGACAAGAAGAAACCCGCCGCGATGCGATTGAAACAATCCACGCCATTACAGAAATCACGGCCAAGTACCCGGGGCTACACACCACCTTGGGCGTCTCCAACGTCTCCTTTGGCCTCAACCCGGCATCACGCATGGTGTTGAACTCGGTGTTCCTCAACGAAGCCACCGAAGCTGGCCTTGACACGGCCATCATCGATGCGGCGAAGATTGTGCCACTGGCGACTATTCCCGACGAACAGCGCCAAGTCGCCCTGGACCTGATTTGGGACCGACGAGAATACGACTCTGATGGCAACGTAACCTATGACCCGTTGTCACGCATGCTGGAAATCTTCGATGGCGTGGATTCTGCTGGACTCAAAGACCAGCGCGCAGCCGAGCTCGCGGCCCTTCCGGTAACGGAGCGGTTGGAGCGCAGAATTATCGACGGCGAATCAAAGGGTCTTGAGGGTGACCTTGATCTTGCGCGCGAGGGTGGACTGAGCGCCCTAGAAATCATTAACCAGCATCTTTTGGCTGGAATGCAGGTGGTGGGCCAACGATTTGCCAGCGGCGAAATGCAACTGCCCTTCGTTCTGCAGTCAGCAGAAGTCATGAAAGCCGCAGTGGCGCTGCTCGAGCCCCACATGGAGAAGACCACCGAGGCTGGTAAGGGAACCATGGTCCTCGCCACCGTTCGTGGCGATGTGCACGACATCGGCAAGAACCTTGTCGACATCATCTTGACCAATAACGGCTATGACGTTGTCAACATCGGCATCAAGCAGAGCATTAACGACATCATTGCGGCAGCAGAAGAACACAGTGCCGACGTCATTGGCATGAGTGGGCTCTTGGTGAAGTCCACCGTCGTCATGAAGGAGAACCTCGCGGAGCTCACCTCGCGTGGTCTTGCCCATCGCTGGCCAATCATCTTGGGAGGTGCAGCGCTCACACGGTCATTCGTCGAGGAAGATTTGGCCGAGCTCTTTCCGGGTGTTGTGCGCTATGCGAAGGACGCCTTTGAGGGTCTCGATCTTATGGAACCACTGGTAAGCATTGCTCGCGGCGCACAGCCTGACGAAGTCGGCCTTCCTCCCCTCAAGAAGCGCATCCACCCAAAGAGTCAACTCGTTTTAACAGAGCCCGAGAACATGCCGGCACGCTCGGATGTGGTGTCTGATAACCCGGTTCCGGCACCGCCCTTCTGGGGCACACGAATCGTCAAGGGCATGCCGTTGTCCGACTTTGCTGCTTTCCTGGATGAGCGGGCCACCTTCATGGGCCAATGGGGTCTCAAGCCTGGCCGCGGTGAAGGCGGGGCCACCTATGAAGAACTGGTCGCCACCGAAGGAAAGCCTCGTCTTCGCTATTGGATGGACAGGCTGCTCTCCGAGAAAGTCATGGACCCAGCCGTTGTCTATGGCTACTTCCCTGTGGTCTCAGAAGGTGACGACGTTGTCGTGCTGCACCACGGCACCGATGATGCTGGTGTTCTAGGGGTTCCGGGACTTCTAGCGCCAGATGGCGGTTCCGGAGGGACTATGGGGACCGAACGGGCGCGCTTTAGTTTCCCTCGCCAGCGGCGAGACCGCCACCTGTGTTTGGCCGACTTCGTGAAGTCGCGCGAATCCGGTCAAGTGGACGTCATGGCCTTCCAATTAGTCACCGCCGGGGCCAACATCGACACCTTCGCCAGTGGTCTCTTCGCCGGTGATTCCTACCGCGACTATTTGGAACTCAACGGTCTTGCGATGCAGTTGACCGAAGCCCTGGCCGAGTACTGGCACTCCCAAATTCGCGCGGAGTGGGGCTTTGGTTCCGAAGACCCTGCAAACCTCGATGAGATTCTCGGCGTCAAATACCGTGGGGCCAGGTTCTCTCTGGGTTACCCAGCATGCCCAGAGATGGAAGACCGCAAGAAAGTGGTCGAATTGCTCAACCCCGGTCGAATTGGTGTCGTCCTCTCCGAGGAACTCCAGTTACATCCCGAGCAATCCACCGACGCCTTCGTGTTCCATCACCCAGAGGCCAAGTACTTCTCGGTCTAGGAAGCCACTGGCCGAGCCCTCACGTGGGCGCGCCTGAGAGCCTGAAGCGCTGGCTTGCCCACCAGGGCAAGCCCCACCATCGTCGTGATTGCTCGAACCGTATCCCACGTCAGAGTCGAACTCGCCAGGCTATAGACGACAAAACGTGTGACGTTCTCGAGTAACGGAGCGCCCTCAACGAACGAAACCGTGGTCCCAGGCCCCACAGCAATCGGCCAAAACCACAGGTTCATTATCAATCCAAAGGCGTAGGAGGCAAGAACTCCATAGGCCATCAGCATCACCAGCTCTCGCGTCCGACCACGGGGTGTGACAGGGTCTCCGAAGCGGGGCAACAGACCTGCACCAGCTGCGACCCAACCCACGGCAAACATCTGGAATGCCGTCCAGGGCCCAAACCCTCCCCAAACGAGGGAAGACAGTCCCACAGCAATCACTCCCACGATGAACCCCAGCCGCGCACCGAGTATCCGACCGGCGAGAATCACGACAATAAAGACAAACTCGATCCCACCAACCCCCACCGAGAGCACCCTGGCACCGGCTGCCAGAGCGGACAGGACCGCAACGAGGGCCAACACCGATGTTGAACGCAGGGTTCCATCAAGTGCCAGACTGGCCACTGCCACCACCACAGGCAGGCCAACCAGCGCAACGGTCATTCCGAGCCCCCCTGGAACCACGAGAGCTCCGGCCGCCAGTGGCCAGGCAAACAAAACCAGAGCAATCGCGCTGGTGGCCACTAGCGCCGTCCGTCCCAGCAGGTCTCGCGGTGCGCTGAGGAGCGTCATGCCACCACCACCTTGACCGAGCCTTGAACGAGCTGGCCCGCTTCCAGCAGGAGAACCCGAGAAGCAACCAGACTGCCAGCATCGCGGTGGTGAGCGGCGATCACCACCGCTGTTCCGGTCTCCACCACACAACCAACCACCTCCGCAAAGGCGGCTTCAGCGGCCTCATCAAGGCCACGTGTTGGCTCATCGAGCAACACAACAGCAGGCTTGTGTGACATCTGCACTGCAATCGCCAAGCATGCTCGCTGGCCTCTGGAGAGGTCCCTGGGATGTGTCGTGCCAAGGGCCTCTGTCTCCCCTGACAGCAACGACTCGAATGTGAGAGCGGTAAACCCTTGTGGCACGCCGGCAACCTTGTCGGCAAGCGCGACTTCCTCCGCCACGGAAGAACACAGGAAGAGGGAACCCGGTTCGCTAGGTACCATTGCGACCGTGCCGACACGTTCCTGAGGCGTACAGTCGATTAACGCCCGGGAATCATGAGCCGCCCGGGTGCTCTGGCCAGTGGCAATAGCCTCTAGCAAGGTGGACTTACCCGCTCCGTTGTCCCCGGTGATGAGGACCGTCTCACCCCGCCGGATCGCAAGGGACACAGATTTGAGCACAGAGCGCTCCTCATAGTCGACAGAAAGGTCCTGAACGACAAGCACCTTGTCAGGCTCTGGAGGCGTTGCTGCGGTCCGCTTGGGGAAACTCGGTGTCCGGGTAAATCGACCGGGCATCAGGCCCTGCTGACCGATCTTCCATGCCTCGAACCCGCTGGGAACACACCCATGACGCGGGTGGTCTGTCATGACAATCGCAACATCGGTTGTAACCGCATAGTTGTTCAGCAATCCCAGGAAGACTGCTCTGTGGGCTTCGTCCAGGGCGCTCAGTGGCTCATCGAGTAGCAAGAGAGTTGGCTTAGTCACGACAAGCACGCAGAGCGCCGCTAGAGCTGCTTCCCCGCTCGAGAGGGTCGAGGGGTCACGATTTGCTAGTTCTCCAAGACCTGCGGCCTCTAGGGCTTTGCTGGCGGCGCTCCTCGCGTCATCCCTCCCTTGGCCTCTGGCAATGAGGCCAAGGGCCACATCATCGACGACCCGAGAAGTCAGGAAGATCGCGCGGGGGTCGTGGGGCAAATAGGCCACGTCTCTCGCTGCCACACCGCGATCAAGTGTGCCAAGGGAGCCAATTTCCCCCCGAAGTTCGAGAACGCCTGTGATGGCCTGGAGCAGTGTTGTCTTTCCCGAACCAGTTGCTCCAGTGAGGAGGATTCGTGCGCCCGGGTCAATCGCGGCGCTCAGCGGCGTCACGATTCGGCCAGGAACACTGAATTCCACCAGTGTGACCGCCGGCCCAGGTTTCGCTGGGAGCCAAGGCTCCACAGAGAGCTTGTGGCCACGGATTCCCCGTGACTCGAGAGCCACCGCCATGCCCAGTGCCTTCTCCAGCGTGAGCTCAAGCACCGACACGAGGCTTCTCACGCCGGGCTTGATACCGCGCAAGCGACTGATCTCGCGAGCACGGCTGACGCTCTGCACAATGGCCGGAAATGTTGACACGGCAAGCCCCACCGCCAAAACGAGTGAGGAACCCACTCGCAGGCGCGGGGCGAGGACAACCAGTGCTCGAGGGTCAAACAGTGCAACCAGAGCTCCCGTCGCGATGATGACCAGCGCAAAGGGAACAGCTGACAGAGCTGCATGCGCTATGCCCTCGAGCATTACAGGGCCAAAGAGTGTGATGTGAGAAAAAGGCCCAGAGAGCTGAATCCGGGGGAAACTTGGCAACAGCGTCGTGCCGGAGGCCGTCCCACCAAAAACGACTCTATAGAGCACCCGCGCGAGCACAAAAGCAAGGCCAGCAGCCAGGCTGACCAAGATTAGTGTTCGCGGTCGGTGCACCATAGGGCTTACTCGTTGGTGGGAGTGGGGGTGTCGCCCCCAGTGGAGAACACCAGGCCAAGAGTCTGGCCAGGCTCTACAGGAAGCGTTCCGACACCCTCTTCGGCATAGGCCCACTGCGCGTCCAGGTCAGATTTGACCCAGAGAGCCCAATAGCCAAAAGCCGGGGGCATATCGGCACACGTTTCGATGTGTGGCTCTTCGCCCTCGACGACGAAGGGTTCAGACTCGGAGGGCAGATCATTGACACGGCACACCACCTGGTCGCCATAGGTTGCCGTTCCCTCGATGTCGTATCCTGCAACACTCAAGACATCACGGGCAATCGCCGAATCATTCTCGAGCTCGACGCACTCTGTGTCGCGATCTTCAGAAAGCAATCCGAAGTTCACCACCACAGTGACCCCGGTACAGTCGTCTGGGTCCCCCAGGCTAAGGCCCGGGACCTCGGTGGCGCAGGCGCCCAGCGTCGCGACGAGAATGGATGTTACGAGTAATCCGGTGAGCTTCATGTCCTACCCCTTGTCGTGTGAATAACGAAACCGGGGCTCCGGTAGCACCAGACTAGCGGCTTGCGTCTGAGTCCTGAAGGTGCTTGGAAGCCTTCGGGCGCCCAGGCCTTGTGAAGAGGATGAAGAGCGGAATAATCAACAGGCTGACGAGGTTGGACGCACCCCACTCGAGTGATTCCGTTGTGTACAAAGCCTCGGCTGGCAGAGCGCCACCTTCATATCCGATGACAAGGGCTGCAAAGAGGTTGTTGGAGAGGTGGGCGCCAATAGCGACTTCCAGAGATCGATCCCGCACTGTCACCCAACCGAGTGCGAAGCCGACGCTGAAGTAGCCAAAGAAGGCACCGACGATGTCGCCAGCGGCCTCAGGGTTCAGCAAATGTGGCAAGGAGAACAAGACTCCGCTCAACACAGACAGCCACAGAATATTCCCGCTACCCCGTGCGGCCCACTGGATCACCCATCCCCTGAAGAACAGCTCCTCCGAGGTCGTTTGAATGGGCAGCAACAGCAGCGCAATGATCAGGTAGGGCACGAAGGTCACCGGGTCGAACGAGAAGCTGTAGTCCTCAGACCCAACCGCTACCGATACCAAGGCTGGGCCCCCGACCAAAATAATCCAGACCCAGAAACCCATCGCCACCCGCCACAACCGGAACTCGTTGATGGTGGAAAACAGGTAGCGCAGTTTGATGCCGAGAATAAAGCGATAGGCAATCAGGGTGGCAAGGAACAACGGCACGAAAGTAATCAGTGCAAAGAACAAATACCCCCAGGAGGGCATTGCTCCGAGGATGTCCTCAGTGGTGAACAGTGCGAGGGGGTCCACCCCGGTGTAGGGCAACAGAGCAAGGCCAAGAAGGCTCCCGCCGATTAGCCACGAGAACAGAATGAACAGCGTTCCGACAATCCATCGCCATGCTCGAACGGGTCGGGGTGTTGTGTAGCGGGGTAAAGAACTACCGAAGGGGTTTCGCACCCCTCCATCATCACAAACAACACTGAGTACGCGGTGGACATTTGGCCACTGGTCACCGCGCCGCAGCCATATGGGTGAGAATGGAGTTTCTTGCCCCAAGGAGCCCCACCTCGCCCATGAGTGATATTCGAGACGACACCCGTGCTGGGTTTGCCGAAATCTTCGGCTATGAACCCCACGGCCTCTGGTCGGCACCCGGTGAGCTCAGTCTTCTTGGCGATGATTCCGATTACTCCGAAGGCCACGTGCTCTCGATTGCGATTGACCGCAGGACCGTCGTTGCCGCTGGTGTGCGCAAAGACCGGAAACTCCGTGTGGCCAGTACTGAAGCCGATGAGATTGCCGAAATCTCACTCGATAACCTCGAGCCCGACCAGGTCCACGGTTGGGCCGCTTACCCCCTCGGTGTCGCCTGGGCACTAGGTCAAGTGGGTGCTGATCTCTCCGCGGTTCCAGGTCTCGACATTTTTGTTGACTCTGATGTCCCAGTCGGCGTGGGCCTAGGCTCCTCTGCCGCTCTTGAAACCGCGGTGGCCGTTGCGCTCAATGACGCCTGGCAGCTCTCCCTCGACACCCTCGGGTTGGCGCGAGTCTGTCAGAGGGCGGAAAAGTCCGTCGTGGGGCGGGTGACCGGCCTTGCCGATCACATTCCCACCCTCATCGCGGAAGACGACCATGCGATCCTCTTTGACAGTCGCTCACTCGATAGCGACCAGATCAAACTCGGTTTCCTGGATCACGGGCTCGTGATTCTTGTGCTGGACACCGGAGTCGAACGCGCGATTGATATTTCGACTGAGCGTTTCTCTGAACGAGAAGCAGCAGTCGACCTGCTCGACATTCCCTCTCTTCGGGATATGGCGCCTAAGCGCTTGCCTGAGTTTCGGGAAGCACTCCCGGTTGGGCTGTATCGCAGGGCCGAGCACATAGTGAACGAAAACCAACGGGTACTTGATGTCGCACGGACGCTGCGCAACGAAGGACCACAGTCCATTGGTGACATCATTTCTGCGTCCCAGGCCTCACTGCGCGACGACTATGACGCCTCGGGTCCAGAGATTGACCTAGCCATCGACACCGCGCTGGCTCACGGGGCACTGGGGGCACGCATGATTGGCCTAGGAAACTCAGGCACGCTCTATGCGCTAGTCCACGAAAGTGATGTGTCACTCCTGCAGGTCGCCCTCGATGGAGCGTTTTCGGAACACGGGGTGCAAGCACCCGCCACCTATATCGTGAGGCCCTCCCGCGGGGCCGTGAAGCACTAACTAGAGCTTCAACACACTTCCGGTGTGGGACATGGAGCGATAAGCCAAGTCAGCATCGTCGGAGAGCTTGGTTCCATAGCTGGGAACCATTCCTCGCAGCTTCTTTGACCACCCAGCAAGGCGCTCTGGGAAGCACCGCTCCAGAACATCAATCATGATGGCCGCCGCTGTGGAAGCACCCGGCGATGCACCGAGTAAACCGGAAATAGAGCCATCCGCACTGGTGACAACCTCAGTACCAAACTGCAGAATCCCCACCTTCTTGGAATCCGGCTTAATGACCTGAACCCGCTGACCGGCGGTGAGTTCATACCAATCATCCGGATCGGCCAAGGGATAGAAATCCCACAGTGCCTCAAGGCGCTTGCCTCTCGAGGCGAAGACCTCGCTCACAAGATAACGAAGGAGCGAGAAGTTACCAAGCCCCACCGCCAACATCGGGCCAATGTTGTGAAGACGGAGAGAAGCAAACAGGTCGGTCACCGAACCGTTCTTCAAGAACTTCGGCGTAAAGCCCGCGTAGGGGCCAAAGAGCAAGCTGGTGTTACCCTCCACCACCCGGGTGTCGAGGTGGGGCACAGACATGGGTGGCGCGCCAACACTGGCTTTGCCATAGACCTTGGCTTTGTGGCGAGCGACAACGTCTGGGTTGTCGCACCTCAACCACACTCCACTCACCGGGAACCCGCCATACCCGCGGATTTCCTTGATGCCAGATTTCTGCAACAGGTTCAGTGACATTCCGCCGGCCCCCACGAAGACAAACGACGCCTCGACGTCCACAGGTGTTGACCCGATTTCGGCCCGAAGATTGAGCCTCCACCCACCATCAGTCATCTTCTTGAGCCGATTCACGCGGTAATCAAGCGCAATCGAAACCCCGTCAGCGACGAGTCGGTCCACTAGTGACTTCGTCAACGCACCAAAGTCCACATCGCTGCCAGAGACAAAGCGCGTTGCCGCCAAGGGCTCGCCTTTTTTGCGGCCATCAATGAGCAGGGGTGCCCACCGAGCAATCTCGAGAGGGTCTTCCGAGTACTCCATGCCCATGAACAGTGGGTGCTCCCGCAGAGCGTCAAAGCGTTTGCGCAAATAGGCCACGTTCGCTTCTCCCCAAACGAAGCTCATGTGGGGTGAGGGGTGAATGAACGACGAGGGGTCGGGAATGATCTTCTCGCTGACCAACCACGACCAAAACTGGCGGGATATCTGGAACTGTTCGTTAACAGTCACAGCACTGTCGATGGCAATAGAGCCATCGGGTCGCTCTGGTGTGTAGTTGAGCTCACACAAAGCGGAGTGGCCAGTACCCGCGTTGTTCCAGGCGTTCGAGCTCTCATGGCCCACAGCGGAAAGGCGCTCAACAATGAGAATCTTCCAGGTCGGCTCAAGCTCGTGGAGCACAGTGCCAAGGGTGGCACTCATGATGCCCCCGCCCACCAAGACCGCGTCATACCGTTGTGTCACAGGCCAAGTCTAGGACAGCGGACACGGGCCTAGGATGGGCTGGTGAGCCACGCTCCCGAACAATCGAAGCCATCCTGGCTCAGTCTCGCCGGTGTCGGCCTGGCCGGTGGCCTATTTGCTGGCGTCTTCGGGGTTGGCGGCGGACTCATCATGGTGCCTGTGTTGCTGTGGTGGACCACCCTCGACCAGAAACGCGCACACGCGACCTCTCTGCTGGCCATCACCCCCGTCGCCATCATCGGCGGGGTCTCCTATGCAGTCGGTGGGGTGTTCGCCTGGCTCCCGGCCATCTTTGTGGCAATCGGTGGAATCGTTGGGGCTCAGATCGGTGCTTGGTTGCTTCGAAAAATCGCTGTCAGCATCCTCCGCTGGGGATTTATCGCCTTCATTGTTGCCTCTGGCGTGATGCTCTTGATTCAGTTGCCTGACCGTTCGGCAGTCTTTGACATCACGGTCACGAGTGCCGCAGTCCTTTTCAGCCTGGGTGTGGCCATGGGCATCTCGGCAGGCCTCTTTGGCATCGGAGGTGGAGTCATCGTGATCCCGGTATTGATGCTGTTCTTTGGCCAAAGCGACCTCGTGGCAAAGAGCATCTCTCTGCTGGCGATGGCCCCTGGAGCCATTAGCGGCGGCATCTCTCACCTGCGCCACAAGAGCGCAACCCTGCGCGATGGCGCCTGGGTCGCGGCGGGTTCGCTCAGCACCACACCGCTCGGTGCAGCCATTGCGTTCCTCTTGAGCCCCCGTCTCGCGGCGCTGTTGTTTGGCCTACTGATGTTTGTGGTTGCTGCGAACCTCATCACCCGGGCTTGGCGGCAGCGCGACAAAAACTAAAGCCTGGCAGCCACGATTTCTGCAATCTGGACCGCGTTCAAAGCAGCCCCCTTGCGCAAATTGTCATTACTAATGAACATCGCAAGCCCGCGATTATCGGGAACGCCTTCATCCTGACGCAGACGACCAACGAAGCTGGGGTCCGCACCCGCCGCTTGGCGAGGTGTTGGCACATCAACCAACACAACACCAGGCGCCGAGGCCAGTAACTCGCGGGCCTTCGCAACTGGCAACGGCCGATCGAACTCAGCGTTGACCTGCAAAGAATGGCCAGTGAAGACGGGCACTCGAACGCACGTGCCGCTCACCAGAAGATCAGGAATCCCCAGAATCTTCCGACTCTCGTTGCGGAGTTTCTTTTCCTCATCGGTCTCGTTCACACCGTCCTCAACTAAGTTCCCGGCAAAGGGAATCACGTTGAATGCAATCGGTGCAGGGAACACCGTCGGTGTTCCCACATCCACAGCTGCTCCATCGTGAATGAGCGCCAAGAGATCACCCTCACGCGCCTTCTCCACCTGATTGGCCAATTCCTGACCGCCCTTGAGGCCGGCACCGGACACAGCTTGATAAGTCGACACCACGAGCCGACGCAGACCGGCAGCGTCATGGAGGACCTTGAGTGCTGGCATCGCGGCCATCGTCGTGCAATTGGGGTTCGCGATGATTCCCTTGGGTGGCGACAGCGTCTCTTCGGGGTTGACCTCCGACACAACCAGGGGAACCTCGGGGTCCATTCGCCAACCACTTGAATTATCAATGACGATGACTCCAGCCGCCGCGAAGCGTGGCGCCTGCTCCTTCGACAGGGTTGCGCCCGCCGAGAAGATAGCGATATCGAGGCCTGCGGGATCAGCGGTGGCAACGTCTTCGACCACCACGTTGCGATTTCCAAAAGGCAGGCTTGTCCCGGCGCTTCTCGCCGAGGCAAAGAACCTCACGCTATCGAGAGGGAATGAACGCTCGAGGAGAAGTTCTCGAACGACCTGACCAACCTGACCGGTCGCCCCAACAACACCAAGGCTGACCATTATCGCCCAGTCCCCGCATAAACAGTCGCGTCACGATCGCCATCGAGCCCAAAAGCCGTGTGAACGGCTTTCACTGCACCGGCAAGCGTGTTGGCGCGCATGATGACAGAAATCCTGATCTCGCTGGTCGAAATCATCTCGATGTTGATTCCCGCATCAGATAACGCAGTGAACAACTGGGCAGAGACACCAGCGTTAGTGCGCATTCCTGCCCCAACGACTGAGAGCCGACCAATTTGGTCGTCGTAAATTAGGGACTCAAAACCGGACGCTTCGCGCGCTGCTTCCAGGGCGTCCACAGCCTTCTGGCCGTCTTCTTTGGGCAGAGTGAAAGAAATGTCAGTGCGCCCACTGTCAGAAACGGACACGTTCTGGACAATCATGTCGATGTTGGCACCAGCGCCAGCGACAATCGTAAAGATGCCAGCCGCTTTACCGGGAATGTCCGGGACACCCACGACCGTAATCTTCGCCTCACTCGTATCGCCAGCAACTCCAGCAACAATCGGCTCTTCCACGTTCTCTCCCTCGCTGGTGTCAGAAACCCAGGTTCCTGATTCTTCCGTAAATGACGACCTCACGTGCAGGGTCACACCGTGACGCCTGGCAAACTCCACTGCCCTAATGTTGATGACCTTGGCTCCGGCAGCCGCCAATTCAAGCATTTCCTCATAGCTGACGTGATCGAGCTTGGTGGCCTTCGTGACCACCCGAGGATCGGCACTAAAAACGCCATCGACATCCGTATAGATTTCACACACTTCGGCATCGAGCGCCGCGGCCAACGCCACCGCGGTCGTGTCTGATCCACCACGCCCCAGCGTGGTGATGTCTTTCGAGTCGTGGTTGAAGCCTTGAAAACCAGCAACAATGGCGATGGCGCCCTGATCCAGGGCTTCTCGCACCCGGGTCGGCGTCACATCAACAATCCGAGCGCGGCCGTGCTGGGCGTCCGTCATCATTCCGGCCTGACTTCCCGTGAAAGACCTGGCGTCAAATCCCAGGTCACCAATCGCCATGGCCAACAGCGACATGGCAATACGCTCACCAGTGGTGAGCAACATGTCCATCTCACGAGAGTGGGGCGAACGGCTCACCTGGTGGGCCAAATCAATCAAGTCATCGGTGGTGTCACCCATCGCTGACACGGTCACGACAACGTCGTGACCGGCCTCTTTAGCACGCGCAATACGGGCAGCAACGCGCTTGATGCTCTCAGCATCGGCGACAGAAGAGCCACCAAACTTCTGCACAATCAAGCTCACGCGCTAACTCCAGCCCTCGGATGACCGCGAGGGCGGCCAAATACCCCCAAATTCTAGCGCCCGGTGAACTCTGCTCCGCCCGAGAGGCTAGGAGAACGTGCGGCGCCCTTCAAATGCGCGGCCCAAGGTGACTTCATCGGCGTATTCCAGGTCGCCACCGACTGGCAAGCCACTGGCAAGACGCGTCACCTTGAGTCCTGGCTGGACCAAAAGCCTACTGAGGTAGGTGGCGGTGGCTTCGCCCTCAAGGTTGGGGTCGGTGGCAATAATCACTTCTGTAACGGATGAATCCGCCAATCGGGTCATGAGAGAAGAAATACGCAGGTCATCCGGCCCAATGCCATCAATAGGACTAATGGCTCCGCCGAGCACGTGATAGTAACCCCGATACTCACGGGTTCGCTCGATGGCCAAGACATCTTTAGCTTCCTCAACCACGCAGATCATGGCGGGATTGCGCCTGGCGTCTGAACAAAGACCGCACGTGTCTTGGTCCGAAATCATTCCGCAGATCTGACAGAAACGAACCTTGTCACGAATGGTCGACAGGAGCTCTGACATCTTGGTTGGGTCGTAGTTTTCGTTCTGAACCACAAAGAAGGCCATTCTCTGTGCTGATTTGGGGCCGATGCCCGGCAATTTGCCAAACTCGTCGATCAAATCCTGGACAATCCCCTCATACACGGCTATTTGTCCTCCGCGCCATCAACTGGGTGCTCAGAAATCAGCTGGCCACCCAACACCTCACGAATCACAGCCTCACCCACCTGGGATAGCGTCCCGGTTGTCGCAGTTTCGGCCTCCGCTTCAGCCGCTTCCGGAGCTTCGTCAGCAGATTCGGCAAAGGGTTCCTCAGCGGGTTGTTCCTCCGCGCCCGGAAGAGTGACAGTCGACCAGGTTGCTGTAGAGGTGGCTTCGGCAACCGCTGGCGCTTCTTCAATTTCTGTGCCAGCGTGTTCTTTAGCAACCGGCTCCGAGACGAGTTCCTGGACCTTGAATCTCACGCGATGACCAGACACCGCCAAAATGGCGTTTCTCACGAGCTCCGCATTGACCGGTAGCCCCGGGCCCTGTGGCTTCTTGAGGACGTCAGCGCTGGCCAGCGACGGGAACCCGATGGTGACAACGTCACCCACCAGGCCAACAACCTCGGTGTTAGCAAGTGCAGTCCAGACTGCCCGCTTTTTCTCCCCAACAGCCTCAACAATCTTTCCCCACGAGGCCAGCATCAATTCAAGAGACAAAGGCTGCGCCGGTGCCACTGGGGCTGGCTCCGGCGGAACTGGCGCAGGCGCGGCTGGTTGAGAAGCCTTCGCGGGCACTACCGGTTTTTGCGCGGCGGGCGCGGCAGGTGGCGCAGACAAGGGTTGGGGGGTGGCTGGGGTTCCCATCGACACCAGCAAACGTGCCATCAACAACTCGAGGTGAAGCTTCGGCGATGTGGCGCCAGTCATGGCCGTCAACGCGTCGTTGATGACATCGGCGATCGCTGAAAGCCTTGGCCCACCAATACTGCGGGCAATTGCTGTCATCTGGTCGATCACCGGTGCGCTAGTTCCAGGAAGAAGCGCTGTTGCAGCGCTGCCGGCAGCATCTACCACGATGATGTCTCTGGTGAACTCGAGCAAGTCTTCGGCGAAGCGTCTGGGGTCCTGTCCTGAATGAATGACCTTGTCAAGAGCCTGGAAACTCCCAGGGCCATCGCCAGCTGCGGTGGCGGTCATGACTTCGGCCAGTAGTTCGCCGTGGGTGTAACCCAGGAGAGCAACCGCGCGATCGTAGGTGACATTCGCATCAGGCGAGCCGGCAATCAGCTGATCAAGGACCGACAGCGTGTCTCTAACGGACCCGCCGCCAGCCCGAACAACCAGTGGCAAAACCCCCTCCTCAACAGCAACGCCCTCGGTGGAGCACATCTGCTCGACATAGCGAAGAAGTTCAGCCGGTGGGACCAAGCGGAAGGGATAGTGGTGCGTTCGGGAACGGATGGTCCCGATCACCTTGTCGGGTTCCGTTGTTGCAAAGATGAACTTCACGTGCTCCGGTGGCTCTTCAACGATCTTGAGCAGTGCATTGAATCCCTGGGGCGTGACCATGTGGGCCTCATCAAGGATGAAGATCTTGAAGCGATCTCTCGCCGGAGCGAACACTGCCCGCTCACGAAGTTCGCGAGCATCATCAACGCCGTTGTGGCTGGCGGCATCGATTTCGACCACGTCGAGCGAGCCGCCACCATCTCGAGAAAGCTCAACACAGCTGGGGCAGACACCGCACGGAGTATCAGTGGGGCCCTGCTCGCAGTTCAAACAGCGGGCCAGGATTCGTGCAGAGGTTGTCTTGCCGCAGCCTCTCGGGCCACTGAAAAGATAGGCGTGGTTGACACGATCAGTAGTCAACGCGTGACGGAGGGGATCGGTGACCTGAGACTGGCCGATGAGTTCGGCAAAAGTCTCTGGACGATACCGGCGATAAAGAGCGTGAACCACACCTGGAGCCTACCGGGCTCCGCCGATGAGGGCCGCGGTCTGTGCCTTGGATGCGAGGATCTTTAGGGCGCGAGAAGCAAAACCGCGGTGAAGGGCCAGTCAGCGAGTTCTAGAGAACACAGAGCGAAGGGCCTGCGCTGTTCTCACCAGGGAATCCCTGAGCCGAGCAATAACTGCTGGAGTCTCGAAGAACGACCGGTCGGCGGTTTCTAGTCGCCCCCCGATTCGGATTCGAAACATCGGCGTGTAGATGCTCCTCTTGATTTTCGAACCCTCCAGGGACAGGGCCAGGAACTTCTCTGGGTCGAATGGCTTCCCGAGACTGACCCACGAATCAACGTTCTCAACTCTCCCCAGGTAGCGCTCCGCCAACTCCCCTGACATCACAGCAAACCGATCATTCACTCCCCCAAAACTGCCCCACGCAGGGGCCTGAATCTCTGGCTGCTGGGCTCGGGCCTTGATTGCCAGCGACAGAACCCTCCATCGAATCCAGAGCCGGCCGGCAATCTCGACATCTGGGCGAAGAACGATAGTGACGTCGGGTGTTTCGTTCATCATTCGAGCGCTCTGAGCAAGAGCAGCCATGTAGATCAGAGCAAATTCAATGCTCTTACCCATGTCCCCATACACATCCCCCAAAGCGAGCAGGCGCTTCGCTGGGGCCTTGGCACGAGCGGCTAGATCCTTCTGCTCGAGGTAGGTCAGCGGGCAAGTGTCCAAAGATTCAGGAACCTGGGTCTCCACGAACCCAGATTCACCCGACAGGGGATTCGAGATAGCCCCTTCGGGGCGAATGAGAACGATGTTTGTCTGGACCCGAACCCCAGGGGTTCTGGCCAGAGGCTGAATCACCCTCGACATGATTGAGGCCTCGGTAGTGCTCAATCCCCTTCAGCCCGACGATGTGAATATGAACGAGGAAAGCCACCGGCTAAGACTAAACGTAATGAGCGGGGAAAGAGAAGACTCCCCGCGCACCCACCAGAGCCCAGTTACCCTTGCTACGTTTCCGTCCTAGGGGAGTTAGCCAAGTTAGCGCCGCGCGAGGAGCCACCTCGAGTTTATCGTTAGGATTAGGAACGCGTTGGTTGACCTTGGTCTCTCATCGCACCGGAGGATTCGCCTAGTGGCCTATGGCGCACGCTTGGAAAGCGTGTTGGGTGAAAGCCCTCGGGGGTTCGAATCCCCCATCCTCCGCCATTGTGATGTCCCAGGACATCGTTGATATATGTCTCACGACATCGTTGATATTCAGAGTTTTCTGACGTGTTGCTTGGCTAACGGCCTGCGGGATGGCCGCATCAGGTGACCTAAACCTGCATCCAACTATTTCTCTCTGGTTTGCAGCAACACTTTTGCAAACGGACAGAACTAAACCTCGAGCGCGTCGGTGTAGGAGCTAACCCAGGGCAATCAGTTCTGACAGATGAAAGCTACCCAATCCCAGAGAGGGAAATCAATTTAGTAAGGGAAAACATAACCAAAATTAGTGATTTCTTCGCGAAACCTTGATTCGACCAATTCTCTCGCTTGTGGAAAGAGTCCGTAAGCCTCACTTCCCGTAAGTCGTGGATGGGCGAGAGAAGATTTTGCGCGAATCGACTGAAATACGGCAGGAAAATCGCTGGGTAAGTCGAGCTCTCGCGCTAGCCTCTCAGCGCCATCTACTAGCGTCTCGAACTGGAGCACGAGGTCCATTGCGAAACGGCCATCCACTTTTCCCATTCCATAGTTGGTGAATCTCAGATCACCTTGTCCGGCAATCAACCACGATTTGAAGCCCGCTGGGTTTGGACCCGACCTGCGCGCGTGCCAGTTATACAAGGACACAACATAGCTATACGGGTTACGAATAGTCAGTATTTTCCTGTAGCGACGAAAGTCGTCAGGAGCAAGATAGGTAGACACCTTTTGAGCACTTGCGTGCGCGCTAAAAAGTTTGGGCCGACGACCCATTGCCGCATCCACGTAGTCTTTGGGGCGCCATTGTCGGAGAGGAAGCTCGAAATTCTGCGGGCCGCGGAAACCCAACCCTGTGCGGAGTGCTTCTTCGTCAATCGGCATGCATGGGGTGATGGTGTCGTCGGGACCAAGATATTTTGAGAGAGCAATCTCCATTGACGAGCTAGCAGTTTTCCTTGTCTTGATGAAAATAAACTCGTGCTCGCGGGAAATAATCACCTACATAACATATATCTATGTCGTCCTGGGTCACGGACGCCGGTCCGGCCAAGGACGCTCTTCTTTCGGCAGCAACGTCCTGCTTGATCAATGGGCGCCGCTTGTGAGGAAAAAATGGCAGGCTCTCATGTGAATTTCGTCCGCCCTTGCGGGGACGGTGAAGTGCTTCACCGATTACGCTATTGCTGTGCCAGGGAGTTTTGTTCGGAACGGGCACTGAGTTTTTGAAGCATTTCTCTATTCAGAGGCCGAGTTCAGCCCGGATTTCCTTGATTTCTTGTGGCCCCGCAACGTAGCGAAATTCGATGTCACTGATTGGAATCTCACCATCCAGAAGCTTGCGAGCCGACTCCTTGCCCCTGCCGTGATTCAGCTCGTTACGGTACCACAGGTAATTCCCTGACTCCCCGGGCTGCATTCCGCCATAGAGGTAGAAAAAGTCTTTTCTTACGAGCAATCTATTTGCAAGGCAATGGGTTATGAAGTACGGATAAAAGCGCAAAGCCGTCAGGGGCCAGTGGGTCCAGAGCACACTGCGGGTGAGTGTTTTTCGCAGGTGTCTATTGAGGAGGCCGAAAACCACCTTGTGGATTTTTCGGGCAGGGCCGTCCGGAGAGTGGGCATAGTGAATACGTTTGTCGCTGAAAAACTTGTTGAAACTTGCGCTCCACTCCACAACAAATTGATGCCCGGGCGAGGCTGCAAGAAAGCCAAGTGCGAAAGCCCGCCCGCCAACTCCGCCAACGCGATGTTGAAAGGCAAAGAAGCCAGAATCTTGAACCCGAGTGCTGGTCCAGCTAACGATGTTGGAAGTAATCAAAGTACTAGCGTCGAGCCAGAATCCCCCGTATCGCGCCAGTAACGCAAGTCGAATAGCGTCGGATTTCTGTTGAACGGGTAAACCCTCAAAGTATCCCGGTAGGTCTTGCGGGGTGAGGAATTCAGAGAGATTCCGATCATCAAGGAGCCTGATCTCTGATACCCCGGAATTCTTCCTCCAGGAGTCCACGCACAACCCGATTAGCGGTGGAGCAACCTCAAACCCGTCTGCCCAATAAGACCAAATGAGTGGCGGAACTCTCATAGCGCGAAATCCAAACACGCGCGACAGGTCGTCCACGACAGCGCCGGGCAATGCGACGGCGAACACACAGCCATGTGAGCAGACCCCCTCCCGAGGAGCGCACTTACTCAAGTAAGGTCGGTCACTAGCATCACTCGCCCGACAGACCCTACTGTAGCGGTCCATTGTGGCGAAGCTGCCACGTCAGATATGCGCAGCCAGTATTCGCGAGTGGACATCCAGTGCTAAACCCCTCATCGGCCAGCATCATCGCTTGCTGCCATTGAATCGTCCTGTGTTTAGTTCCGATATTGACGTGTCCGTTTTTTCGTTCCGGTGTCTTGTGAGAATCTATGCCAATATCTTCTGGTTGGGCTCTTGGGCTTTAGATGCCACCGGGCTCTCCCAGGTAAGCGCTGAGTGGAGTCTTGACCGTTTGTAGTAAACCTCGATGTATCCGAAGATGGCGTTAGCTAACTCCAGTCGCGTCCGCCACTTCTTTCGGTTCAACAGCATCACTTGCATCGTTCCCAAGAACGATTCGATCATCGAATTGTCACACCCAGCATCGATTGTTCCCATCGACCCAACGAGTCCTGCGTCACGAATCCGGATGGTGAACGCCCAGGAGGTGAATTGGCTTTGGGTCCCCTGGTCGGAGTGAATCAACGTCTGGCTGGGTTTCCTAGCGTCACGGCCAAGGGCGCCACGGTGATTTCCCTCAACGCCTGGCGCCAGAAATCCTTTTTCTCCAGAGGGACACGCTTACGAGTTCAGGTCTTGGGGTACACCCCGAGCCCTGAGGGCCCAGCGATTCGATGTCCCGAAAATCTGGCCTATGGAGCATTGCCTCCGCAAAGAGACCAGAGAGCGATGGTGCAAGGTTGCTCACGGGAATCGCGCCGAGGGCGACCGATTCCCAGTGGCGGTAGGTGTCCATCCGATCCCCCGGCGGGGAAACGACGTAGCTGTGCCTAAGGATCTTGTTCAAGTACCTCGGGAGACTGAGGCGTGGGCCCATGACATCAGCCAGTTCGCTGCGTGCTTCCAGCGCGGGCCCTTCGAGATGTGTGTGCGACGCGACGTGCGGGACGAATACCCCGGACCGACCCAATCCCAAAAACTTCCGGAGCCGCATGCGCCAATAAACGTGGGGCGCAGACGACAGCTTCACTCCGAAGGGAAACGGGAGTATAGGCACGTTCTCATAAATCTGATTTTGGGAGTACCAACGCTTGAGATGGGGATTTGCGAGAATCACATCAACACTGCGGTTGAGCGTAAGTCCGGGTAAATGCCACTTTCCGGTAACGAGAATGAAGGGTCCGAGGATTCGGGGAAGAATCTGCTCGGCAAAGATATCGAGCTGGTTCACCTGGACAAAAACTACGGGGCATTCACCGGCTGGCCAATCGGGGGACTCCGCGAGATTGATCGACCGAGAGTTAAGGCCGCGGAGCCCATACTTCTCAACGTCCGTCGCAAGAAAAGCGTCCGAAAGAATATATGGAGTAAAGGGGGTAACGATCCGCCGCGCGAAGAACCGGAGAAATACAGTGTTGAGCCACTCACGAACACCCAATTGTGCGATTCCCTTCGTGAAGCAATCAGAAGGCTAGCCTAGAGCCAGTAGTTCTCCTCGCTGCGTCGTGAACTCAGGCAACAGTTTGTGAACTGAAAGGTCAACCTCCGATGAGCACTCTGGCCGATGTTGCGAAACTGGCAAAGGTGTCGAAATCCACGGCATCGCGGGCGCTCTCTGGTCGCGGGTCTGTTTCGGCAGCCACAAGGTCTCGCGTGGCCACGGCAGCTGAGGAACTCGGCTTTGTGGCCTCAAGCGCAGCAGAAAGCCTCGCAACCGGGCGCTCCAGAAACATTGCTGTGGTAACGCCGTTCATCAACCGCTGGTTCTATTCCGAAGTCATCGACGGCGTGGAGTCGGCGCTCATCGGTGCCGGATATGACCTCACGCTCTATCGGCTGACAGATGATAAAGAACAGCGCACGGCGCTGTTCAAGTATTTTCTTGTCAGAAAGGGCGTCGACGCTGTCATCGCATTGACCTTGTTCATCAACGACGAAGAGGTCCAACGGCTCAGGGACCTTGGTAAACCAATCGTCGGCGTTGGGGGACGAATTCCCAATATTGCGACCTTTTCGATTGATGATGTCACCACAGCCCGGCGGGCAACGGAATACCTCATCAGCTTGGGCCACCGGAAGCTCATGCACATCGGTGGCGATCAAGAGAAGCAACTCGACTTCGAAGTGCACTCCAACCGCCTGGCCGGCTTCCGTCAGGCGATGAAGGCGGCCGGTCTAGCCCACGACAATGACTTCCTCGGGGACGATTTCGACCTTTCCGGGGGCTACCGAAGCGCCATGAAGGCTCTGTCAGATCCGGCACTGGGGCCAACAGGGATTGTCGCTGGGTCGGATGAAATCGCCATCGGTGTGATTACGGCGGCCAGAGAGCTCGGCATTCGCGTTCCACAAGACCTCTCCGTCATCGGCATCGATGGTCATCCCCTTGGCGAAACCTTCGGTCTGACCACGATGAACCAGCACCCTGCACGGCAGGGGAGTATGGCCGTCTCGCAAGCGCTGGCCCAGCTTGGTGGCGAGTGGGATGAGAAAGATGACGCCCACCTGGAGCTCCAGGTTGACCTTGAGGTGAGGACCAGTACCGCGCCCGTAAGCTCGTAGGGTTGGAGTGCGCCGAGGAACAGTCCCCGGATGCCGGAAATGCAGGGGGTGACCGTGGGTTCACAAGCGCTGATTATTGGTGGTTCTGGGCAAACCGGTGCTTACATGGCCCACACACTCCTCGGCAAGGGTGACAGCGTCACCGTAACGTCACGAGATCCCGCCGCCACGGATTGGTGGCGCTTTGAAGCACTCGGCATACGCGACAGGGTTGACGTCGCGGCGCTGGACCCATCGGATGCTCCGAGCGTGTCCGACTTTCTCGACAACCAAACACCCGATTCGATCTACTATCTGGCCGGGCCCAGTAGCGTGGCCCAGTCTTTTGAGAACCCAACTAATGTCTTCCGCGACATCACACAGCCGATCATCGCCATCCTGGAAGTCCTGAAAACCAGCGGTTACCAAGGAACGTTCTTCAACGCCACGAGCACCGACTCTTTCGGAAATCAGCCAGACCACCGGCTCGACGAATCAACTCCCATGCGTCCGGTGAGCCCCTACGGTGTTGCAAAAGCAGCCACCTTCAGCATCACCAGGAATTATCGCGACACCTTTGGGCTGGCAGCCTCCAATGGAATTCTCACTAACCATGAGTCACCGCTGCGGGCACCACACTTCGTCACCCAGAAAATTGTGTCGACTCTCAAAAGAATCAAGGCGGGAGAAGAAACCATCCTTCACTTGGGAAACACCGCCATCGAGAGAGACTGGGTGTGGGCAGGAGAAGTTGCAACGGCCGTAGCTCTGATTGGCTCAGGAGACCAGCCCGGCGACTACCTTGTTGCCTCCGGTCACACCAGAAGCCTCGATGACTTTGTCGCCCTTGCCTGCGAGGCGCTCGGCCTCGACAAGGCACACACCGTGAGCTCGGAAGCAGCACTCCACCGGCCTGTGGATATTGCGTCATTGCGTTTCAACCCCCAGAGAATAAGGGACACATTCGGCTGGTCAGCGCACATGGGCCTTGACAACATTGTCGAGAATCTCATTAAAGGTGAGACACTGGCCGGCAGCTAGTAGCCTGCCGCCTCTTGGCCCGAAATGACTGTGGCGCCCTCCCGAAGGAGAGCACCACAGTAATCAAGCAGCTGACTACTTGAGGGTGACGGTTGCGCCAGCCTCTTCGAGAGTTGCTTTGGCCTTCTCGGCGGTCTCCTTGTTTGCGCCCTCGAGCACAACACCGGGAGCGCCATCGACGAGTGCCTTTGCTTCACCCAAACCGAGGTTGGTGAGCGCGCGCACCTCCTTGATGACCTGGATTTTCTTGTCACCAGCAGCTTCGAGGACTACGTCAAAAGACGTCTTCTCTTCAGCGGCATCGGCGTCGCCGCCACCAGCTGCAGGAGCACCTGCAGCGGCAACAGCCACGGGAGCTGCTGCGGTGACTTCGAAAACCTCTTCGAACTTCTTAACGAACTCGCTGAGCTCAATGAGAGACAGATCCTTGAATCCATCGATGAGCTGGTCAGTTGAGAGCTTGGCCATTATTTCTCCTTAGTTTTTCGTGGACTACACCGCTGGTGTTAACCAGCGGACTCCTGCTTCTGGCGAAGGGCGTCGACGGTGCGAACGGCCTGAGCCAATGGGGCGTTGAACATGTATGCAGCGCCGTAGAGCGAAGCCTTGAAGGCTCCTGCGAGCTTGGCAAGCAGGACCTCTCGGGATTCGAGGTTGGCGAGCTGCATGACCTCGGCCGGTGAAATGGGGGCGCCATCGAAATAGCCACCCTTGATCACCAACGCAGGGTTTTCCTTGGCAAAGTCACGCAAGCTCTTGGCCACGCTCACGGCATCGCCGTGAATGAAGGCCAGAGCAGAAGGACCCACGAGGGCGCCATCGAATGCATCGATGCCTGCCTCTTTGGCCGCAATTCTGGTCAGCGTGTTCTTCACCACGGCATAGGTAGCGTCAGCCTGAATGCGGCGACGCAGCGTCTTCAGCTGCGTCACGCTCAAACCGCGATACTCGGTCAGCACAATAGCTGTGGACGTACGGAAGTGCTCCGTAAGTTCGGCGATAGTTGCTTCCTTGTTCGCCATGGTGCTCCTTTTGGTTGACGTGGGGTGGTACCGAAGGAGCCGGAATGAAAAAAGCTCCGGCGCGGGCGCACGGAGCTAGGTCTTTGAAAAAACGTAACTGACACACACCTGCGCGGGCCCTCGATCTGGCGAACCATCTCGATGCTTCGGTGGGGAGGAATTTCTTCATCCCTACGACCAGCGGTCTTCGGTTCGCTAAGGCTACGTCACCACGAGCCGAGATGCAAACCTAGGGGGTCCGCGAACTCAGCGGAAGCTCCCTCACGTAATCCGCTTCTGTGGATTCACCCACCTGAAAGAATCGTGTTCCGCGCAGAACAAACCCTTGTTTTTCATAAAAGCGGTTTGCTCGAATGTTCTGTTGGTTTACCCCAAGCCACACGGACCTGACACCAGAACCCACTGCCTCGGCCAGCACTTCATCCAGCAGTTGCCGAGCGACACCACTGCCGTGGTGTGATTCGCGGACGTAGATCTTCGAGAGCTCCAGAGTCGGTCGTGAGACAACCGCCGCCTGGATATCAGGATCTGTGGGTTCGCCGTGGAGGGCCATGGCGTAACCGACGGGTTTATCCGCTTCTTCCGCCAGCCAGAGACGATGGGAATCCCTCGCGAGATAGCCCTCAAAGGATTGCTCCGACAGTGAGGTGTCAATAAAGATCGCTATGTTGGCTTCTGTCGTACCCGGAGGGCACGCCAGAGCAAACGTGGCGGCCGCCACAGAAGCCAGGGCAGGAGCATCGGCGGGGGTTGCCCGCCGAATGCTCACCGACACTGAGTTTCCTAGAGTGCAGTCACATCCAAAGGAATGCCCGGACCAAAGGTGGTCGACATGGCTGCCTTCTGGATGTAGCGACCCTTCGAAGAGGAGGGCTTCAAACGCTGGATTTCTTCAAACGCTGCGCGGAAGTTCTCGAGAAGCTGGTCTTCGCTGAAGCTTGCCTTGCCAATCACAAAGTGCATGTTGGCGTGCTTATCGAGCTTGAATTCGATCTTTCCGCCCTTGATGTCGGCAACAGCCTTGCCCACATCAGGAGTCACGGTGCCAGTCTTGGGGTTTGGCATCAAGCCACGGGGACCCAGGACCTTACCGAGTGTTCCAACCTTGCCCATGAGCTCGGGGGTCGACACAGCTGCGTCAAAGTTGGTGTAGCCACCGGCGACCTTCTCAATCAGTTCGTCGCCTCCGACCTCATCGGCGCCAGCTGCCAGCGCAGCCTCCGCGGCGGGGCCAGTTGCGAACACGAGGACGCGGGCAACCTTTCCGGTTCCGTGGGGCAGGCTGACGGTGCCACGCACCATCTGGTCCGCTTTGCGCTGGTCAACACCAAGCTTGATAGCCACCTCGACGGTAGAATCAAACTTAGCAGAGCTGGTCTTCTTGGCCAGTGCTACTGCGTCGCCCGGGGCGTAGAAGTCGCCCTCGGTGATCAGGGCCTTAGCCGCGGTGTATGCCTTCGATTTTGTTGCCATTGTGTATCTCCGATTACTCGAGTTCGCGGTATCTGAGCGTGGCACGCTCTCCCGCTAGAAAAAGGGGTGGACGTTAGCCGACTGTGATGCCCATGCTGCGGGCAGTGCCTTCGATGATCTTGGCTGCAGCCTCGATGTCATTGGCGTTCAAGTCAGATTGTTTCTGCTCTGCGATCTGGCGAACCTGCGCAGGGGTGATGTTGGCAACCTTGTTGGTGTGAGGGACTCCAGAGCCCTTCTTCACACCAGCTGCCTTCTTGATGAGCTCAGCTGCGGGAGGGGTCTTCAACACAAAAGTGAAGGACCGGTCCTCATACACGGAGATTTCGACCGGAATCACGTTTCCGCGCTGGTCTTGCGTTGCCTGGTTGTAGGCGTTGCAGAACTCCATGATGTTCACGCCGTGCTGACCAAGAGCCGGTCCCACGGGAGGCGCAGGGTTAGCAGCACCTGCCTGAATTTGGAGCTTGATTAAGCCCACTACTTTCTTTGCCATTGTTTTTCCTTTATTTCTCGAGCATGACCGATTTGGTCATGCGCTCCCGCGCATCCGGCAGATCCGGTGTGCGGTGGTGTGTATTAGAGCTTGGTGACTTGGTCGAACGCAAGCTCAACCGGTGTTTCTCTCTCGAAGAGAGAGACCAGCACCGTGAGCTTACCGCTTTCAGGTTTGATCTCGTTAATGGTTCCAGGAAGCCCAGCGAAGGAACCTTCCTTGATGGTGATGGTTTCACCGACCTCGAAGTCGACCTCTGCTGGCAGCATGCGTGAGACGCCCCCACCCACAGAAATCGACGCACCCTTGATCGGCGCGACATCGGCAACAGGGACGGTGGACTTGAGCATCGTGAAGGCTTCTTCAAACCGCAGCGGGGTCGGGTTGTGGGCGTTGCCCACGAATCCGGTCACACCCGGCGTGTGACGAACGGTGGACCAGCTGTCCTCGTTGAGCTCCAAGCGCACCAGTACATAGCTGGGGATGCGAACACGCGTGACCAGCTTGCGCTGACCGTTCTTGATTTCAACGACGTCTTCCATCGGCACCTGGACTTCGAAGATGTAGTCCTCCATACCCAGCGACGTGCGACGGTTCTCGATGTTCTGCTTCACACGCTTTTCAAAACCAGCGTAGGAGTGCACGACATACCACTTGCCGGGCTTGCGACGAAGCTCGGTGCGGAACTCTGCATAGGGGTCTTCTTCGACGGCGGCTTCATCAGCGTGGGTGTCGGCCTCGTCATCGGTAGCCTCCAGGGCTGCGTCTGCCTCTTCCGGTGAGTCAATGTCCAGTGCGTCCTCCACCACGGCGTCAGCCTCGGGGTCGACGGCGGCGTCCAGGGCTTCCAACGCTTCTTCGACGTCCACTTCGGTCTCGTCGATCACGTGCATGGCAAGGCTCTCAGCGGCGACCGACTCAGCCTCTTGTTCCAACAGGGGCATGCCCTCCTGAGCCTCATCCTCTTCGGAGGACTGCTCTGCTGCGGTCGCAAGGTCGATGTCGCGGGCCATATCTTCAGGCACTGTGTTCTCTTTCTTCTTCTGTAATCTGCGGTCGCTTACCCAAAGAGGGCGCGGCCGTCACCAAAAATCCATGACACTCCCCAACCAAAGAGGAGGTCCAACACTGAAACAAACGCCATCATGATGACCACGAAGACCAACACCACCAGGGTGTAGTTGACCAGTTCTTTTCTGGTCGGTGTGACCACCTTGCCAAGCTCGTCGATGACCTGACGCAAGAACAACACAAACCGAGCCCACGCCCCACGACGGCTGTCGCGATCGCGCTTAGCTTTGCCGACGAGGTCTTCGCCGGATTCTTCTAGTGCATTACTCACGGTGTTCCTTCTTGTGTCATAACTTGGGGGCTCTCTCCTGCCGGAGCGAGTTCGCAGGGCGGACAGGACTCGAACCTGCAACCTGCGGTTTTGGAGACCGCTGCTCTACCAATTGAGCCACCGCCCTACAGCGCAAAATCTGGCGTCAGAGGCCTCGCTGATGACCATCCTGAAAAGACTTTCCGGGCACAGCAAAGCATGGCAGATTTCAACCACCGCCCACCAGTGTAGGTGGGCGGTGGTTCTTTAGCAAAGGCGTTTACCTTGCACCCACCAGAGGTGTGTACCCTGTGAGCGTGAGTTCGAAGCCCGCCACCATCTCCACGCGCATCGCGTCCATTGCCGAATCCGCAACCCTCAAGGTTGATGCGAAGGCCAAGGCTCTTCAAGCGCAGGGTCGACCGGTGATTAGCTTCGCCGCGGGTGAACCAGATTTCGCCACCCCCGCCCACGTCGTTGAGGCGGCTCTCGCCGCCGTCAAAGACCCCAAGAACCACCGCTATACCCCGGCGGCGGGGTTGCCAGCCCTCCGCGAAGCGATTGCCGCCAAGACCCTGCGCGACAGCGGATGGGCTGTTGAGCCCAGTCAAGTGGTCGTGACCAACGGTGGAAAACAGGCCGTCTACCAGGCCTGCGCCACCATCCTCGATCCCGGTGATGAGTTACTTGTCCCGACCCCCTACTGGACCACCTACCCCGAAGCCATCGCCTTGGCCGGCGGTGTTCCGATCGAAGTTTTCGCAGGCGCCGACCAGGATTACAAGGTCACCGTGGACCAGCTGGAAGCGGCCAGAACCCCTAGCACGAAGGCGTTACTGTTTGTCTCACCGTCCAACCCCACCGGTGCGGTGATGAATTTTGACGAAACAAAAGCCATCGGCGAGTGGGCAGCGAAGCACGGCCTGTGGGTCATCGCCGATGAGATTTACCAGAACCTCGTCTATGACGAGGGCGTTGACCACGCAGTCTCAATCATCGAGGCAGTGCCAGCCCTGGCCGATCGGTGCATCCTGGTTAACGGCGTCGCAAAGACCTACGCGATGACGGGGTGGCGTTTGGGCTGGATGGTTGGGCCACAGGCCGCCATGAGTGCAGCAGCAAACCTGCAGTCTCACCTCTCGAGCAATGTCTCCAACATCTCTCAACTCGCAGCATTGGCTGCTCTCACCGGCGATCAAAGTGCCGCTCGTACCATGCGCGATGCGTTCAACAAGCGACGTCGCGTGATTGTCGATGGTCTCAACGCCATTGAGGGAATCCACTGCCCTGAGCCAATGGGCGCTTTCTATGTGTATCCAGACGTCACCGGCCTACTGGGCAAAGAATGGGCTGGTCGCATGGCGAACACCTCGTTGGAGCTTGCCGACATCATCTTGGATGAATGTGAAGTTGCCGCGGTGCCAGGAGAAGCCTTTGGCCCCAGCGGCTACCTTCGATTTAGTTATGCCCTGGGCGATGCCGACCTGGCCGAGGGAATCGCCAGGCTCCAGAAGTTCTTCCAGCGCTAAATCTCGAGCCCTACGATGTTGGGCTCCGGCACAAGGTAAATGCCAGTGGCATTACCGACTGTGGTGACGATGTAGCGGGCAAGCTCTGCAACATCTTCGCCTGTAGCAGCTCCGGTGTTGACGATGGCAAGCGCGTGTTTACTCGAGAGCGCCGCCCCGGAACCCGGCAACGAAAACCCCTTGTGAAGGCCTGAATACTCGATCAGCCAGGCTGCACTGAGTTTCACCATGACATCACCCTCGGCCATCGGGGGAGGTGACGGGCGGTCTGAACCATCCAGTGGGACCACCACCGACTCAGGCTCTGGTTCGATTAACCACCGCGGCGCTTCTGGTGAAAACGACACCGCAACACGCTCAGGAACGATGGGGTTCAAAAAGAAAGATCCCGAACTGACCGAATCAGGGTCATCGGGTGAGAGCACCATTCCCTTGGACGCTCTAACCCGCAGCACCGTGTCGCGCACGACGTCAATAGGTGCCCGGTCCCCCAGTGATAACCCGAGTGCCGTCGCCAATTGTTCAGAGGCCAACGGCGAGCTGTCTCTCGACTGGTCAACGGGCTCAAGAGAGAAGGTGACCCCGAGAACGA